>Ga0118677_10000516_pt1 | contig 84122 bp, 63 predicted proteins | sample AliMusrvi5mmetaG_FD_86154 | JGI IMG/M metagenome (GOLD analysis project Ga0118677, IMG submission 86154)
GCAGTGGAGCCTCTCCAACCTGGCGGCCATGCTGCGCTTCAACCTCCTGACCTACCGCGACTTGTGGGCGTGGCTCGACAACCCGTTCGGAGTCCCGATCCGGGAGCCCGACACCATACAGCTGACTCTCGCCCTGTGAAACCTTGGACAGCATTTTCCGAGACCTCAAACTCAACAACCCGTCCAACAACCTGAAAACGCTAGGAAATCAACAACTCAACCCGTACAATGAGTGCTGTTTTGGACAGCAGTGCATTCTTATATTCTTTTCAGCTAAACACCTCTGTCGTCACATCGCCAAATGGGTAACGATGTGAGTCACTTTCTGCTTCATTAACTCCGAACCCAAAACAAATAACTGGCAAGAACCATGTAAATGCTGATTTCTCTCGAGGAAACACAGATATCACAGCGTGCTTGAAACCTTTGAAGCAGCACGAAGCGCGTTTTAAACCTGTTTCCTTAAGCAGCCTTATTTCAACCCGTCAAGTCTTCATACCCGTTGCCCAGCCACTCATATAACGCACGCTGCGTGAAATTGAAACCATCTAACCGGCAACGGTAACGGCCCTATCTTCAAATGAAACTCGGACTGACCAACGATTTGATAATCATATGGTGCGGGAATTGAAAAGTGATCTGACCGACCTTTCACGACACCGCTCCTCAATACTCCCGCGGGGCAAACGTCGTATGGCTGAGGCCGAAGCCGCAGTTCTTTCTCGAATATCTTAACCGCTCGAGGCAAGTGGCTCGCTGACGTCAGGCGTCCTCGAAAGCAACATCGACACGACCGCGCTTGCCGCGTTCATTTTAAAAATCACTGCATATATGACGAGGTTGCGTTTATATTTCTGAAGTGCTCTCTTCGCCAGATCGCCTCAGGAGCGAACCTCTCTTGCAAATGAAACGATATCCTTCGCCATTGCTTCCATTATCGCTGTCCGATCATATTTACGATTAAATTCCATTCGCGGCCGATCTTTCAACACCAAAGACTTTAATCTTTCTAGGGCTTCCTGATCATCGCCAGGATAAAAAACGGCAACATTGTCGACCTCCGTTTTCAAGAATTGCGCCGCGTATCCAGAAACGCCAGCCCAAATCGGCTTTCCCATCGCAGCGTATTCGAAAATTTTGGACGGCAGCACTTTCTTGAAAGCCGGATAATCATTCAGGTGCAAAAACAAGATGTCCGCCTCTTGATACGCTTTGATCAACTGCGCTCTGCTTATGGGGCCGTGTAAACTGACGTTTGTCACATCTTGCTCGGCTAGCGTTTTCTTTAAGAGTTGCTTTTTTCCTCCATCGCCAACGACCTTAAATTCGGCAAGTCCTTTGAGCTTTCTTCCTAAAGCGGGTAAAATGGTATGTAATCCTTGACCCTCACCAATATTGCCGGCGCACAGCACTTGGATCGGTCTTCCAGAGACAGGTTCGGCTTGCGTTGACGAGGCATTTATCAGAAACTCCTCGTCAATGCCATTTGTGAACCAACGGAAATCCATCTTCGGATAACGTTTACTGAAATAGTCGGCAAAGCCTTTTGACACCAAATTAATCCGGGAAGCCTTGCAAAACGTGTATTTTTCAATTAGAGACAACACAGGGGTTGCCAAACGCGCAATTGGGGGCGAAAGCACGTCTTTAATCGTATCCACAAAGATATCCCTGATATCAAGGTAGAGCGGCACGTTTTTGCGCGATGCAATACAAGCCCCCAAGAATGCGGTAAACAACCGGGAGGACGTCGCAAAGACAATGTCATAATTCTGATTATGAGTTAAGGATAACGTTTTGCGATAATAGCGTGTAAAAGCTTTTGCTTGATCCAACATGCCACTTTTGTGGACCGGTAGCGCAATCCTGTGAATCCTGACATTGCCCTGCTCTTCATGCTCTGGCGCTTCCGCCGAATATGAGGCATAGCGATTGGGCAATGTGGTTATCACTTCGATCTGACAGCCGGGGTGTTGCCGTAATTGTTTTACCAATGCTGTACAGCGAAACGAACCGGCGCACAAATCCGGTTGATAATAAAAGGAAAGCACCAGAATTCTCACGCTTTAACTCCCTGACAATAACGAAAAAGTGATATTAATCTCAGGCGCTTCGAATGAAAGTTGCAGCTTTTTACTTGGCACAGAGCCCCCAAACTGCGGGTGCCAACTTACATCCGCTATTTCGACAACACTGCCAGAACTGACTAGCACCTGAGTTCCTGACGACAAGGTTAATTTAATATGATGCTCATCTAGACGGGTCGCCACGACCGCCGGATGTAAATGAAACATCGCGGCTGCCTGATGAAAACTGCCATACAGACGGTCTATTACCTGTAGCGACGTTTCTGACACTTTGACCGTACGTTCGTGGATCACCTTGCCCGGCAATCGGCGATACCCATTATGCGACATGACAAGGGCAACCCCGTCCTTACTTATGTCCGCACTGACAAGTTCTGAATGGGCCCTACGGGCAACCCTGAAACCGCTCCAAACCTCGGAAGAATCTTTTTTTTCTACAACAACCGTATTGTGAGCCGCTGTTTGACGTTGCCGTAACCGCTCCGCACTATCGCCATAGAGTGAGGTTCCCGAGTTGACCAGAACACGATGATTTCCCACAGACCATTCAAAACTCAGGCTGTCCGCATGCGCATGTCCAGGCAAGTAGTCTGGTCCTACTGCGGCATGGTCAACCAGAACGGTGTGATCTGGCATATTAATCCGGCTATACCCTGATGCCGGCAGCAACACATGCGATTGAGGCGGCTCTTCAAGCATCACCAACCCTAACTGCCGCCCATAAGCAACAATCTGTGCGGGCCTTGCGGCTATTCTCATTGCACTGTCATTAAAAAAACTGATCTCACCGTCTGGATGTGTCATCACCTGCAACCATTTAATTGCCCTTACCGCAAATTCTTTCCATGAATCAACTTCAGCCGTCAGTTCGGGCTTATTTGACACCTGGGCCAAATTGATTAAATCGAGCAGATCCCACAACACAATCGCGTGATACATGGGGCTCAATTCAAAATGGCCGCCGTCAGCCAGAAACTGCTCCGGAATTTGCTGCCTTAGTATCGATAGGCCCTTTTTCAGTTTTTTTTCCGCGGCCGTCCCCGTCAGGAAAACGCCGACAAACACGAGAGCCTTGGCGTTGGCGAATAGGTGATTCCCTAAGATGTGGTACTCAAGTTGCTTAGCCAAGGCATCGGCCTGTTGCACGATGCTTCCGACAACCGACTCATCATATTTCCGCTCGCGACTGCACCACTTGATCCAGTTCACCAGACGGAGGGAAAGCGGATACGGCTCCCAGCCATTCCCTGCCGTGGCCGGATTTTCACCAATCCATCGGTGAATCAGTCGTTGATGCGATGAGACGCGCAACTCCGAGTTCTGAGCATTCAAATCATCAAAGTAATGAAGATTATAGAGCCAAAGTTTACTCTTAGCCCTGTTGTTCCAGTCAGCAGCGTCAGCAATCTGCCCGTCCTCACCCAGATAGCAGACTTTGGAATCGTCAAAGTAACTTTGTTGCAAAACGCAAGGGCTTTGCCACTGGAGCTGGGCATGGGGGACTGCGCCAACAGGCATCCGTATTACTTGAGGTTTCCTTAACCTGTAATACAGACGGAACCAGACCTGTTGCCAGCGCAAATGAATCACTGTATAAAACAGGAGACTGATCCTATCAAGAAGGGCTACCACCTACATTTTCCTATATTTGTTCTCATTGCGCCCAAGTTTTAACAACAGAATGGTTAACGAGATAAATAGTCACTCAAAACGCGAACAATGCGCTCAGCCGCTTTCCCATCCCAAAGCGGCGGAATGGTTCCTTTTTTCCAATCGCCGCAGAACAGTCGATCCAAGAAGGGCTTTAAGCTTGCCGGATTCGTTCCCAACAGCTCGTTCGTGCCCATCTGCACCGTTTCGGGCCTTTCCGTGGTATCGCGCAATGTCATGCAGGGCACGTCCATAACTGTTGTTTCTTCTGTGATTCCACCCGAGTCGGTAATGACCCCTCTCGCCTCCCTTACCAGATAATTAAACTCTAAATAGCCCAGCGGATCGCAACAAACCAAGCGACTTGTCTCTAAGCCCCCCAGCCCCGCTAAAACCTTTCTCGTGCGGGGATGAACAGGCCACACCACTATATCCTCACGCGATCCACTCATGATGGCATCTAGCATTACGCGCAACTTCGCGGGATCATCCACATTCGATGGGCGGTGCAGCGTCAGCATCAGATACCTCCTCGCAACCAATCCGATCTCGTCGCAAATAGCCGGGCGCCTTAAACGCGGCAACTGTTTAAGCAACGTGTCGATCATCGTGTTTCCCACAAAGAAGATCCTGTCAGCCCCAACCCCTGCTTTTTTCAGATTATCATTCGCAAACTCGCTCGTGGTAAAAAACAAATTTGTGATCGCATCCGTCACCATGCGATTAATCTCCTCAGGCATGGTCCAATCGCCTGATCGGATTCCGCCCTCCACGTGGGCCACAGGCACACACAGTTTTTGCGCCGTAATCGCGCATGCCATCGTTGAGGTCACATCGCCGACCACCAGGCACAAATCACTCCGCTCTTTCGACAGCACTTTCTCATATCCCACCATGATCCCGGCTGTTTGCTCCGCTTGGGTGCCCGATCCCACTCCCAAATTCACGTCAGGCGCCGGGATGCCCAACTCCTCAAAAAAACTCCCAGACATATTCCGGTCGTAATGCTGTCCCGTATGGATCAATCTGTAGCGGGTACTGCCCGCCTTTTTCAGCGCATCAATGATCGGCGCGACCTTCATGAAATTCGGACGCGCCCCGGCGATTAAATCAATCATTCTCATTGTTGTCATTCGCTTTTCCCTAGCATTGAGCAGTCCGAACGCTCAACCACGATCACTTCCAACTTGTGCCACAATTATCGCGTTCATTGCGTGCATTTTCCGACACCGAGGCCGATGCGGAAAACTCACAGCTTGACCCACTCGCCCCGCGTCAGGCTTTCAATACAGGCGAACGATGCCAGGGTCACATTCTCTATCGCTTCAAAGGGGATCAACGCTTCGCCGCCGTGAATCAGTCGCTCGGTCAACATTTTAAACTGTTCGTCATGCCCCTTATCAATCCTGGTCTTCAACTCCTTAAAGCCCTTAAAACCGAAGGCGGTCGTCTTTCTGAAATTGTCCATCACAGCCACCCGCCCTTGGCTGTACACCTCGACCCGTTCCTTCGCATAACCCTTATGCCCATTTGCAAAATAGTTCACCACGCCATTTGATCCGTTGGCAAAACGAAGCAGGATAGATGCATTATCCGTATTCACTTGCGGCAAAGGTCCCAAGGCGTTCATGCAAACGGCTTCGATCGGGCTGCCGGCAAGGTAAGACAGCAAGTCCAAATAATGGCAAGCCTCTCCAATGATCCGCCCGCCGCCTATCTGCACATCATGTACCCACACCCCCGCCGGAATCGCCCCCGCATTCATGGTGCCGATCAGATTGACCGGCCCGGACTGGTTCCCTAATGCTTTTTTGAGGGCTTGGATATGCGGTGAATAACGGCGGTTAAAGCCAACGGTGAGACTATTGTTCCCTTTGCTGTAGGCCTGTCGCACACTTTCGAACTCCGCAACAGTCAACGCCAAAGGCTTTTCCACAAAAACATCTTTGCCGGCATGCAGACACTCCGCCACCATTTTCGCATGCAGATTATGCCGAGTGATGACCATCACCAAACCCACCCGAGGATCCTGAAGCATTTCACGGTAGTCCGTGGCACTATTGGCAATCTTGTATTTTTTTGCCAGATGGGTGCCAGACAGTCCATTGGCGGATATGACATAATCGATAGGCGCCTGGCATTTCTTCAGTGCCGGAAGCGCTGTCATTTTCGTGAAATTTCCCGCGCCGATAATCCCGATCGTTCCTTTTGAGCTAGTGAACGCACGATCTGTGACCCGGATCGTACGGTCACGTTTTCCGTCTCTTTCGGTTAACTCTTCATCCCGATAAACCAATATCGAAGCAATTGAGCCGGATTTGCTCATATCCCCATATACGGACTGAAAATCGGAAAGTGCGATGCGCTCGGTAATCAATGTCTTAACGTCCAGTTTACCGGTCGCGATCGAGTGAAGGACCGCTTCAAAATTGCGTTTCTCGGTCCAGCGCACAAAGCCGATTGGGTAGTCTTGGCCTTTCTGCTCATAATTCTCGTCATACCGTCCTGGACCATAGGAGCAGGAAACTTGAAAGGTTAGTTCTTTTTCATAGAATTCTGCTCGGTTCAGATCGAGTCCCACCACACCCACCAAGATTATGCGTGCCCGTTTGCGACACATTCTGGCCGCCTGTGACACAATGTTGTTGGTCTTCGCCGAAGCGGTGATAATCACCCCATCGGCACCAACTCCTCCAGTTGCCTGCATCACACCGGAGACCCCGTCGGACTCGTTCGGATTGACGGTAATGACCCCCCACTTCTTTGCTATCGCGAGTTTTGAGGTGTCAATATCGACACCAATTACCCGACAGCCATTAGCAGTCAGCATCTGGGATGTCAGCAATCCGATCAACCCCAAACCGACAACCACAATGGTCTCCCCGAAAGAGGGATTGCACAACCGTATGCCCTGCAAACCGATGGCACCTATGACCGTGAAAGCGGCCTCTTCGTCGGCAACATTCTCTGGAACTTTCGCGCAAAGATTCTCCGGGACACAGACATACTCTGCATGTTTCCCGTTCGAGGCCACCCGATCACCCACCTTGAACAGGGTGACACCCTTGCCGATTTCGCACACCACACCGGCATTGCAATATCCTAACGGCAAGGGTTCGTCCAGTCGTTTGAACACGGCTTCTAACGTTGGAAACACACCCTCCGTCTTAATTTTATCAAGAACCTGCCGGACTTTATCCGGCTGCTGTCGTGCCTTTTCAAGAAGGTTTGCCCTGCCGAACTCCACGAGCATGCGCTCAGTACCCAAGGACACCAAGCTGCGGACGCTTCTGATCAAAACCTGTCCCTGAATCGCCGTCGGACAAGGAACCTCGGCCAACTCCGTCAATCCGCTATTCAAGTTCTGTATAATCTGTTTCATGATTAATCATCCCTGTTCTTACTTGCTACAGGATTTGTTTCGCCTCAGTGAACTTCTCTTTTTGTGTATCGATCCGTGAATCGAGCATCTTCAGTTTCCCGCGGCCAGTCAGGGGAATATCATCAACCACTTGTATCTTGAAGTCGACTTCTTCGCCTACTTTATCCTTGTATGCTGTTTCAATCGCCACTCTGTCCCGCTCGGCAAATCCAGGCGCGGACATGACCTTCAAAACACAAATGCCAGCCGTATCCTGATAATATTGAAAACGGCGTATCCTCTCAAAAAGTGGGCCGTGCATGTTCAAGGCGGCCATCGAAATCCTCGTTCCATTTTTACCAATGACGCTGTCTTGTTTCCTGTGGCCTTCCACATCTGTAAAACGATCCCAGAAGCGACCGCACGGGCAACCCGATTTCAGACGGGTTGCGTAGTCGCCTGTCCGATAGCGAATAAGCGGCATGCAGCGATTATACAGCCCCGTGCCTACAATCTCGCCCCGCATCCCATCCATGTCGCAAGAGTTGCCATGGTCGTCTATGATTTCCAGAATTCCGTAATCGGGAAAATGGTGATAGGTGCTGTTCTTTTCGCATTCACCCGCCAACACAACCCGCTCACTATGCCCGTACCACGAATAGGCGCGTGTGCGAAACGCGAGCTCGATCCGCTCCCGTTGCCCCGGCATTGCGCCTTCGGAACCCAGCAATGCTGCTTTGATATCGGGCATCTTGTCTGTCAGATTGTGGCGCAGCACGTACTCCGCTAGCGAATCAAGCGCCGACGGGTACCCATGGAAATAGGACGGTGCAAACCGAATGATCTGGTCGACATAGGCGCCCAGATTCGCCTCGCTCATTTGAAAAGGCGAGAATTGGAGTTCGTTATAGATCGGGTTGTGTTGCCAAAAGATTCCAGGCTTCAGGTTGGGAAAAGCGACGCCTCTGAAAGTCGCTTTTCGATGGCGTGGGGTATAATCAACCCTGCGCCATTGGCGGTGCATAAATCCAAGCTCAACCGCTTGGGAGCAATCATCTACATATATTTTAAGTTGGTTGCCGCTCGTTCCGCCCGTCGTTGTCTCATAATGCGGTATTTCAATGAAATCACGCGGCAAATATTCCTGCTGGTTTTTCTGTAGCGTATCCTTATCCAGAAACGGAAACGCCTTAAGCGCCTCAAATGGTTTGAGCCGTTCCACTACTTGACGAAACTGTTGGTAAGCGGGAACTTGATCCACGGCAAACCGCAACACCCGCCCGAGTTCCCGCTCCTGATATGCGCGCAGCTCTACACAACTTGCCTGATCGAACCACGGCCCTCTCCGATAGACCGCTCGATAGGATTCGCCGGCCAACCAAGAAAATGGAATCAGGCACACACTTCTCCGGATCTGGACCGGCAGGGCTTCATAAAGGGCTCTCTTGAACTGAAAGGCCATCTCTTATTTCCCGTCCCGCAGGTTTTTCCATCCAAAGTGAGGCAAGAATCCTCCCTCTACAGCCGGGCTCACCTCTGCCAATTCCAATTCTCTATCCACACGCCCGTCGGCAATGGTGATTTCGTCCATCGAGCACGTCGAGAGGGGCCAGTTATTCGCATCGTAGGCATGCTTAACAATAGGGATTCTCTCCGGATCAAAGCCCATCAGTTTGGCCACCACCGCATCGACCTCCGCCGGATTCGCCCCAGCGACAAGGACATTCGACTGAACCGGATCGGGACACAGCGGCCCGTTTCCCTGTCCCCCAATGATTCCATCGACGATCGCCAGATAAGCCTTGGGGTGAAAACGATCACGCCACGTACCATCCGGATTGGCATAAAGCAACGCGCGATTCAGGTCGAGTGCCATCCGCCAGCAAGTATCGTTGCCCGACCAATTTCCGTTTCGGATCACGGCTTCGCTGTCCCCCAGCATCTGCTTGCCCGCATTTCTCATTTTCCGGTACACCCAAGTGCCTAGCAGCGGCAGACGCAAAGCGACCTTCTGCCCGAGCCGCTTAACACACGACTCAACCCTGTTCTTCAAAGACAACTCGGGGAATTCATCGCCCCCGCACGCGAGGCTACGTTCTGTGTGATGCGGTAGCCAGTTCTTATCTCCATTGATTCCAACCAGATTCTTGAGACAACAGGTGATGCCCGTTTTTTTGTGGGTCTTCATCTTCGGCACGTTGATGAAGAGGTCACATAGCATAGGAGTCCCAGCGATCAGATACTCCTGCACGTTGCCGCGATGATGTCGATTGACCTCTTTTGAATCATAATCCGCCCCATAAAAATGTCCCTCACCCATGTGCCCGTAGAAAAGGCTATGCTCCCCGAGATTAATCCTCACATACCCACGCGGATCGTTGGAATTCGGACGGCGCTCGACCACGACCTCTTCATTCCTGATCCAGACCTCCCGACGCAAATCCATCACCTCGAAGGTGATGGACGGGTATTTATCGGCGAGTTCATTGACTCTCTGTCGAAAACCACCTAGGCCAATGATCGCCGAAAAATCCGCGTAGGTGTGCGGCGCGTCGCACACGCAAATCGTCGCCTTGCCCGGTATTTTCTCCGCCAGACATTCCAAGATGATTAGCAACAACTGCGGGTGGGTGATCACCGGCTCCCACACCAGGCTCTCATGCTCATGTGCCTCTTGGACCCAGTTCGGCTTGACGACAACAAGGGGCGAGCGTCTCACATCAGCAAGGATGACACCGACTTGCGGATTAGACTCAAACGCCTGTTGGACAAAGGCTCGGATTGAATCAGTACAGGAATAGCCGTTAACGGTTGCAACGGACACCTTACTTTTCATGGCGCGACATCCTTTGATCTCATCACCAACTTTTGCAGCGGCGATTCCAACACGCGAGGATCAAAACTTCCACTCAGCCCCTTCGGTATCTGAGGCACTCGCCCAGTGATCTTCATCTCTTCAGCTTTAGCCTCAATCAATCTCATACATTCTACACGAAAATGAATCCAGTGGCGTCCCACGACTCCATCCCAAACAGCACCGCGAACAAAAGCCTCATAAAACCATTGAACCTGATACCGAAGCGGGATACTCCAGAACCATTTTTTGAGCCACATGCGGCGTTCCAGTGCTGAGCCTAGGAGCCTCGGATTGGCAGCCAAGGAGTCTCCTCGAACGCGCATGATCGCCTCCATCGTCGTATACCGATTCTGTTTCTCCATCCACTGATACAAGTCGCGACTGTCGTAGTGTTCCAGAATTTCCTTAAGTTCCCCAACGGATCCATCAATCAAAGGATGCTCGTTGACAATAACATCCGAAAAACGGCATTTACCTGTGCGCCATAGCCGCAACACAGGAGCCAGCACATGCAACGGCTTACCCATAAACCAAAGGCGCCGATTCATCGAGTATCCGCAACTCTTCGGCTCGCCTTCAAGAAGCAACCGGATTTCTTCCTTGAGCCCCAACGTCAGCCGTTCATCTGGATCCAGCTTGAAAGTCCAAGGAGAATTGATCGGCAAGGCGCTCAAGGCAAAATTCCATTGGTCGCCGAAGTTCGTGAAGGGACGCTGCACGATTGTTGCCCCATGCTCCAGCGCAATGTCGACAGTCCTATCCGTACTGCAACTGTCCACGATAAAGATCTCTTCCGCCCAATCCTTGATATTCTCGAGCGCGCCGGGAAGATTGAACTCTTCGTTGAGGGTAAGTAAAACAACAGTTAGCGGAGTTTTTTTCATTCACGCTTTACCAATTCAATGCTTGCTTTCTTTAGCAAGGCGGTCAGCCAAGGCATCGCCGAGGCACAGCATGCTAAACGTTGGATTGGCGGTCCCTGCTGTGGGGAAGACCGCCGTACTCAATACTGCAAGATTGGGCATGCCATAAACTCTAAGTTCAGGATCCACTACGTCTTCAGCGGCAGTACCCATGCGGCAAACACCCACGGGATGATACGCATCGTAAGGTTTCTGCCCTCTCGGATCTCCTTGGTGGGCTTGCAATTCCGGGAGGTCTCGCTGCTTGCCTGGCCACAGTCCCAGCATATGGGATGCTGTCTCATGAATCGCCTCATAATCGGCCGACTTTACCTCCCATTTGATTACCGGCAGACGTCTACCCGAGGCATCGCATCGATCGCTGAGCCGAATACTGTTGTCATAATTGGGGAACTGTTCAATGTCCAACTGTAGATGAACCGGCGTCTTGGGATCCACATACAAACGCGAACATACCATGCGATTCCACCCAAGCGCCGTCAAGCCTGCCGTCCCATGAATGATTTCAGACGGTAACACCTTCGGCAGCGCTCTCGCCTGCAGCCCCCCCATCAGCTTTTTTGCCAATTCAAAACCGGCATTCTCATGCTCAAATATAAAGTGCGCAAACGCACGTGAAGCGTCCGCACGCGTGGTACGCTCCAAAAACCTGAAACTCCGCATCCACCCATGTACAAAACGCGGGGCAAATATCTTTGACGCCAGTCGCCAGTCACTAGACGGCACATCCGCAATCGTGCAGGAGAGGTGGTCGCCGAGATAACGGCCAACAGCAGCTCCCTGACGGAATGGATCCGAGTTTGCCTGCTGTTGGATTTCTAGCAGAATTCGCGCAGATTCAATGGCCCCAGCAGCCACCACAAAAAAACGCGCAGACACTCTTACGCTTTTGTCTCCAGCACGGGCCGTCACCGTTCTCAACCCAGTCCCCCTCTCTGGAACATCACCGATCTGCCAGTCCGTGGTAACCGCATGCAGAAAGACTGACAACTGGCCGGTCGTCTTCGACGCCTCTTTCAACAGACTTGCCATATTCTTTCGGCGAAACGGGAGAAAGGTCCCCATTACGATTTCTAATCCGCTGTCCTGGAATGACTCAACCTTGTTTCCAAAAATGCTCCTTATAATTGCGTCAGCGTGGGCTTCCGGTTTTAATCCGAGATTGGACATCACTTTCGATGAACGCTGCTTGACGGTTTCGACGATGTGACGCCATGGATCGAACTCGCCCCGCTGATTCTGACGGATATCGCGCTCCGTATGTGGAACGAGATAACCACCCCAACGTGTAGTAGACCCCCCCATCCCAAAATAGCGCCCTTCGGTAGCTCCACGATAAACAGCCCCGTCGAATTCAGATTCGATTCCCACAGATGCTCCATCTCCGAACACACGGCCCCCCGCTTCGAGAATGACCACTGTCAAACCCATTTGCGTCAATCTCAAACTTAGATAGCTTCCGGCCGCCCCAGCACCCACAATGCAAACGTCACAACTTGCTTCAACCGTGTCCGTATCAAGTGAACGGGTATCGATAACATTCATTCTAAAAGCTCCCTGTTGTAGAAACTAAAGTGGAAATATGCGAAATGCGCCGGGTTGACACTAAAACCGATCCGGTTTGATTTCTAGCCAAAGCTGAGCGCAATACGTCGCAGACCGAAAGGTTCCGGTTCTCGGCCTGAGCCTCAGCAAGGTACCCATAGGTCAATTGAAAAGCCCGACCTGCATCCAAAACAGGATGGCTTTGGCCTTCTCTTATGCTGTCGCGCACCTGCAGAACCTGCGCCAAAGCATGTCCAGCCGATATCCAACTTCTGAACTTTTCGCTAGGTCCAGCCAGACCCCAGTAGCGCAACTTGCCTAGCTTACGTTGCTGCATGACCCAGTTCATGAACTCTTCTGTATTAATCAAATCCGACACTGGCTCGTGAAGAAACAATATATCGACGTGGTCTCTCTTTAATTGCCGCAGGCTGTTTTCAAGGCTTTTGGACGCTTTGGCAATCGACCAGTCGATGATGGGTCTGGTGACAGCTGGAACGAGTTTGCCAAGAGCTTTACGAGCCCAAACAGAGACCGTAGCCCCCCCCCCCCCGCCGGGAGGATATAGGCCCACTTTTGTGGCGACAGTGAGATGATTCGAGTGTTTTTCGAGGAACCGACCGACTTCAATCTCCGCAAGCCCAAAACCATAATAGGGCGCGGTATCGATATGGCTGAATCCGTGTTCGACCGCGGCACACAGAAGAGCCTGCCGCTTACGAGAAGAGCCCAAATGGTGTAAGCTTGCGGTTCCAAACGACAGTCTTGAAATAGTTATATCTGTACCGGGCAACAAAGTATATTTCATTTACGTGTCCTTGACGCTACGATGTGAGATGCATCAGGCCATGTAACTCTAAAACCAGCACTCACTAACCGACTCTCCATACGTGCAGGAGCGCCTTTTAGACCCCGCTCGTCTAACAAACCGAAGTGAACTTCTATACACAGCGTCCGCACCGCGGGCTCGCCTATGATGCCACTACAACCCTCCAGCACATCTAACTCAAAGCCCTCCGTATCGATTTTGATCACGTTTGGCAAACGTGCTCGACCCGTGCGAACAAGTTCATCTCCCCTCATCATTTCCACCTCGACAGACTGCGTGGAATCGGGCATTCCCGAATCCAAGCACTTGCTTGTCGCGCCAAGAGCGTCAGCGCCCTGCTGAAATCTCACCGCACCATTACGATCACCAAGCGCAATCGGCAGAACAACCACGTTGTTTCGATCTCTGACCGCTTGCCTGAGCACCAACAGATTTACCGGACTTGGCTCAAATGCAAAGACGCTGCCTTGTTCACCAACAAGTTCTGCGAAGCGCTTGCTGTAGAGCCCGACGTTGCCGCCGACATCCCAAACACAATCACCTGGGGTAATCGCTCCGAGCATCAGTCTTGAGAATCGATCCTCATAATTTCTGGAATAGAGAAACCATGTCGCGATACGGTTTAGCCCGATTCTTCGGCTTAACGCTCTCGCTCGGCTTGTAATCGGATGTGTCACCCAGCTCATTAATTTCTCCAAGTGTGGCCTTTCACAGGCTCACTTGTTTCCTCGTTTTCTCGAACAACACGGCCAGCGATTCGGCGATGCCATCGTAACGATAAAGTTCCGAGCGCCGCAACCCCCTGTCACGTAAAATCCCAAGACACCCCGAAGATGTCAGCACGTGCACCACGCTAACAGACAAAGACTCAGGTGACTTCGGGTCAAAATATTCCGCAGCGTCGCCCGCTACATCATGGGCATACGACATGTTCGATGCGGCAACTGGACATCCCGCCGCCATGGATTCAACCAGACCCAAGCCGAAAGATTCGGAAAGCGACGGGAAAACGCTCAGGTCACTTGAGTGCAGCGCATAACCGACCTCAGCTGAAGTGAGGTCCCCGAGCCACACGATGCGCTTTGAAACACCCAACAATTCCGCTTCGGCTTGCAGCATCTTGACATAATAGTCATATTTATCTGCTCGTTCTTTAGCAAGAGTCAAGAAGAGGCACGCCGAAGGAATAGCAGCCACAATGTCAGGCATCGCCCGCACCAATGTTAAGTGGTTCTTATGCTCACTTGGATAGGAAACATAAATTAAACGTGGCCGTGACGCCTGGTCGATAAGAGACTTCTTTTCTGGACGAACGATTGGATTTCCAGAAGGGGTTCGATACCCGCTTGGTATTACACGAATACGCTCTTCTAGGAACGGCACGGCCTTTACGATACTTTGCCGCATGCTTTCAGTTTGAACAATCATCGCCTGGCTAGCAACAGCACTGCGCAATATCTGGCGCCTCATGAACCACCACCGAGCTCGTCTTAGGATTGCGTAAACTGGCAACCCCTTAGGCAAGAATGCATTAGCCTGATGACAGAAGACAACCTGAGGGATCACGGGACAAGCTGGAGCGATATTTGCAAAAGAGAACAGAACATCCGCCTTAATATTATTGAGCCGCTTGGGAAGAATGTCATTGACCCATCGCAAACGCGCTATCCCGCTATTTCCATCGCCCGTGTGCTCGAGCGTAACCCGGCCAGAAGCCAAAGGGTCGTCAAACTCCCTCAAGTTGCGCTTCAAGATGAAGACATGCCAGTCCCAATCAGGCCGCACAATCGGCAACCAGTGCAACAATTCACATAAGATCGCGGCCCCACCATAGCCGCGAATGCCGACAGCATCAATTGCGATTTTCATCTCGTTTTTCAACTACCTAATAACGATATAAATTGACCTTCGCAAAACCGCTCTCCATTATTTTGCTTGCACCTCTTGGATCAACCCTTCCAAGGATAAACTAAACTGTGCGGGGCCAAACTGTGCGGCTCTTTTGTAAGACTCGTTCTGTGCCGCTTCATAGTGAGAATTGTCCCAAGCAATTGCCTCGGATAATGCTTTATACAAGGCATCTTCACTGCCAGACTGAAATAAAATTGAATTTGAGGATGATGCAAAGTCGTGAGCGCTCCCGACAACATCACTCATAAGAAGTGCACAACCGCTCAGTGCAGCTTCATGCACTACTAACCCCCAGTTTTCTTGCAGGCTCGGAAAAACAAAAAAGCGGGCCTGATGATAGATTTCAGATAGTTTTTGGGGTTGCACAAATCCGTCAACTGTGATTCCTGGAAGACCAACAAACTGTTCTCTAAGTGGCCCATCCCCGCAGAGATGCAACCGCCATTCGGGATACTTTTTATGAAGACGAGCGAACGCTCGACAGAGAGTATCGACTCCTTTACGTTTAATAAACTGACCAACAAAGAGAACGGTCTTTGGACGGCTGACAAGAGAAGGCCCAAGTTTAAACAAATTTGGATCAGCGCCATACATCCCACAAGCGATCCGGTTAGCGGGCATCCCATAAAACGTCATCAGTCGTTTCGCGGACTGTCCCGGCACCAGCATTGCGTCGAAGGAGGCACGGTACAGCAAACGGAATAACACAGCGCCCCCGTACTGGCGCAAATCGCCACGGTAACAGTTATCGCACAGCCCAATCACTTTACCGCCATTCGTCTTTACTGCTCTGCCCAACGACACAAATGGTCGAAAGGTCCAACCGGCTTGGACAAAAACATCGGGCACCTTCAACCCAAGATCTGCCCACGACATCCGCTCGCGAGTTTCATCGATCCATAGAATCGGACGAGCAAGAGCTTCCTCCATTCCCCTTATAGGAACCAGCGGACGTGTTCCGATTACCTGTATTTCTTCTTTGGATTGATCGCAAAAAACCTTAATCATTCTTGCCGCATATTGGGGCAACCCATGCCATGAAATTGCAATCATTAAACATACCCTTTTGTACAATAGCCACACTCAAATGTCTGTTCAATGAAGACTCTTGAAGTGTCGTAATTCACAGTGCAAACGAATAACACACCCTGTTGAATTGAGACCCTGAAACAACTCCAATCTCGACTTCCCCTTGAACAGTGACCCGTATGCTTCGGATTGTGGAGCGCGTATCCAGCAGCGACGCTTACATGTTCGCTGTCATCCATTTCTCAAGCCTTCGCGCCTGTACTGCCCAAAGTCTGGTTTCCAAAAACCATTCCCTGACCTGATGAAGATAGCGCTGCCGCTCTGCTTCAGACCACATAAGCGTTCTTGAGACCTGGTCTGCGAACGCTGAAGGCGCATCCGACTCAACAACCTGAAGCACCTTTCGATAGTCATCGGAAAGGCTGTCAATCCATGTGCTGACAACAGGCTTCCCATATGCCAAATAATTCGGTATTTTCGAAGGAAAATTCAAAATGTTATCGGCGATTCCGGGATCACGGGTATTCAAAAAAACAGAGGCTCGCAAACAAATTTCGTGCAACTCCCGGTCGCTTACGAAGCCTTTCACCTCGATGCGTGGATCACAACCCATTTTCTCATAAATCGTTTTTTGATCACATTTTCCGCAGATAATAAAACGGTATTCGGAGTTCGTAAGCTGTTTGACCACCTCCACAAGAAAATCGAGTCCGCGCCAATGATCGAGTCCACCACTATATACGATGAGATTCTTTTGGATCTTCGCCTGTGCCTCATCTCCAAACCATGCAGCCGAACCGCCATCCATCTGGAGAACGGGTAAGTCACCCGGATAATTTCTTGCCATCCAGTTTGAAAGAAAAACGATCCCGTCGGCATCCTTTGTTCCCTGCAGTAGCCACCGCCAACTGTCCTTCCGCGGATCGTCCCCGTCCAAGATGATCGGGAAACAGGGAATGCCCATTCGTCTGGCCACGCCCATCGCCTTAACATGATACGGATGCAAAACATTATAACAGACCATCGCATCAATATGTTGTTGCTCAAAAATCTTCTTAACCTTACTTGAATATCTCACCCCCAAATCCCACTCACGAAGGCCTGGCACATTCAAATATTTACACCAGGTCAAATCAAGACCCGGATCGAAATCCAGTTGAGTCCCAGGGAAAAACTCTCCTTGTGGCCATGCTTGTTCATAACAATGCGTTAACCCGAAAACATCAACTCCATTTTCACGAAGGCCGCCAATTAACCCCCGCGTCCACTTAACCGCAGCCTGATTTACAGCTACACGCTTCAACAACGCATGGTCACTATGGAGTCCCCCTAGCCACAACACACGCATAATCTAAAGCTCCTTAATCACCACCGCCATTGTGTGTTATTTAGTATCTCACAAGATCCGCAGGATACAGGCCCTGCCGGTTTGACATACTTTTATTTATGGCGCCCGTTCGTCTTTCACAATACACCCCATAAATGATTCCAGGGAACGCCAAAGTTGCAATTGCATTTCCGCAAAAAGAAGTGGATATGAGGGATTGCCCCGTCAGCCCAATCGTAATGTAGATGCCTCCCATCGATGACAACAATACTCCCCCGATGAGTGAGTCACTGGATGGAATGCAACAAATTTTAAAGCTTTTAAAAAAGAAGGCGAGCAGAAAAAACGCCAAGATATTCCCCAAAACCCATCCGTCTGAAACGATTAAAGAGATATATTGGTTATGTGACTCACACTGCATCGCGACCTCGCCATTTGAACGTGCCTCCAAACGGTCTTCCTGTTTCTTAAAGACATAAGGCGGCGTAAACATGTCATCCAATCCTTGACTCCAGACCGCTCCTCGATCTGCAATTAACTTCGCTTCAAAACGTTCTCCAATAGTGAAATATTGTGTTTCAGTGTCTTTTCCAAGATTTGCACGGTATCTCACGACCGAATAGAACAAGAGCAAGGTCCCTAAGCACAAACTGACGAAAGGCACCCATCTAAGCGCTCGCCGAAACCTGCTTTTGGTCAAGAATATGTATGCGAAAAATGCGCCGAAAAGAACGGTGAAAACGGTATTGAAGGTAGATAAGGTTGTAACTAAACCTTCGCCATTGTTTTGAGAATCAGCCACCTCAGTCGACGGCTCCCAGAAGATGTAATAAAAGGCGCAAAAGCACCCCGGCAGAGCCCACAATAGCCATTTCCGTAGAGAAGAAACGTATAAACACGCGAGGGTCAAACAAACAACCATAACTTGAAGCGAGAAGGCATTTATCCGGTAAAATCCCAACGTCCACAAAAAACTGAGCGGTGACAAAACAAATAACAAACGTTTGCAGAAATATTCTTTTCCTAATTCCCAAGACTTGCCCAAAAGTATTCCCCAAAAGTAATAACTTATTGAGAGAGCTAACGATAACGGATTCTGCCAAAAAGTAACCTTTTCTCTGGCAGAAAAAGAAATGATAAAGGCAAATATCAGCGCGATTGTCCATAGTGGAAACAAAAACTTAGTCTTCGAATCAAACTTGTCCAGAAAAAGCGCTATCCACGATATGAAAAACAAGAAAATCAAAAACAGATACGGGGCACTTAGGGAAAACACGATATTGAATTTCAGAAGTTCGGCATCAAAAAACGGGAAGGACGACTTATCGAGCAGTAAAACAAAGATTGCTGGAATATACCGCACATCGAACCGAGTCGCTGCATAAACAAGCAAAATGAGCTGGAAAGGCAATGCAAAGGCTTGCGACACCAAATTGAGTCCAAACACGACTAGCGCTGCCGAAAGAAAGAAATCTACACTAAGGTCAGATCTGTTCTGATAAGTTGCAGTTTGCATCATTGCCACGATCTCACATATCTTGTTTGAGACAGCTCTGATAGTCTTCCCAGTTACCAATATCAGACCACGAGCCTTCACTTACTGGGAAAACGCCAACTCGCCCTCCACGCTTAACTACTGCGTCGATCAGATCGGTCATGTTGTAAAACCTATTGTCAGGGATCATAGCCAGCAAATGCGGTTCCAGAATATAGACGCCCGAGTTAACTTTGAACACCCATTCCGGCTTTTCGCTCAGTTCCCTTAAGAGGCCATCTTCGCCCGTAATCAAAGACCCATAAGCGAGTTTCACATGCTTAAGCGCGGCAACAATTGTCAGCTCGTTCTTGTTCGACCGATGATACTGCCACACCTCATCCAAGTCTTGGTCGATGACGATATCACAGTTCGAAACAAAAAATGGCGTCTTTAAGGAGTTGGCGATCAGCGAGAGACTTCCTGCCGTGCCCAACGGCTTCTCCTCTTCAGTGAAACTCACCTCATAAGCAGGGGAGTTTAACTCTGCAAAATAGTGCCGGATCATCGCAGCTTTGTAGTTCAGCGACAGGCTGAACTTCTTACACCCTGCATGAACGAACCTGTCCATGATGGTCTCAACGATTGTTTTCTCCCCGAAAGGGAGCAACGGTTTGGGCAAGATATTGGTGAGTGGGCGCAGTCTCGTACCTGTTCCTCCCGCCATGATTACGACGGGCAGATCCAACACATTCGGTTTTCTGTTGGCGTCCTCATCCCCAAAGAGGTCTTCCCAAAACACAACGTCCGAAAGGGTCCCTTCCGCGCTGAGCAAGGGCATGAAAGCCGCGCGGCAACGCAACATTTCAGAGCGGATCTTACTTTCCGGGTCGCCCGCTTTGCAAACAACAATGTCGCTGCGCAGTACCGAACCAACGGCCTCGCTTAGTGGCACATTCCGGATAATCGCACGCTGAACGTCGCCAATGCTGACCAGACCGATGAAACGGCCCTCCTCGATTACGAGGAGCAACTTACACCGGACCTCGTCCATCCGTTTGACTGCTTGCAGAAGACTCGTAGATGGCAACACCATCAGGGACGCAAACCGTTTCTCATTTTCCTTCATACCTGTCTCAGCCTTCTTGCTGGAACTCCAGCGACCACATGTCGATCAGGCACGTCATGCGTGACCACGGCTCCTGCTCCAACTGTGCTTCCCTTGCCAATGACCCGTTCAGGCAGAATCGTACAGGACGCGCCGATATAAGCACCTTCTCCCACTTTTACCCGCCCGAGGATGGTCGCGCCTGGTGCGATCGTCACGAAATCTCCCACCTGACATTCGTGGAACACTTTCACTCCGATATTCAACCTAGCAAATGCACCGATGCGAGTTTGCGCGGTGATCACGACCTGAGACTGAACGACAATACCCTCATGAAGTTCACTCGTTGGTGAAATATCCGCATCCGGCGAAACAATCGACGCGAAACTGAATCCAGCTGCACGATACCGATCAACAATACGACGACGTGTCATTGGCGAATCGGGAGTAATAACCAGTGGTATATGAAAAAAACGTTCAGCATCGGCGAGCACAACTTCATCCGTGCCCAAATAGGGTATGTTATATCCGCTCACCGCTTTTGGCGAAACATCGATCATCCCCACGACCTCGAACCCGCAACGAGAGCACAGCTCGAACATTTCGCAAAAACCGCCCACAAGAATGACCTGCTTGCTGCTCATAGGGCAGACACCGCCCATTTCAGTGAATCCACGACTTGCTCAACGTCCGTTTCAGTCAGTTTCGAATACATTGGCAGGGTAATCAGATGGTCCGACGCATATTCAGTGAGGGGCAGATTAGCAGGACATGTCTGATAAATTGAGAACCGGTGTACGGCGGGATAGTGAACACTGGTTTGCACACCACTCGCATGTAATTTATCCCTTACGCTATCTCGATAAACCTCATCCTGTTCTTGCAGCATCAAGGGGAAGATGTAATTGGAGACGAATTCCTGATTGCCCAAGAAAGGCACCGTTACCTGCGGAACATCCGTCAAGGCCTCTTCGTACCATCTCCGCACCGTTGCACGTTTCTCCAAGTCATGCCTCAACTTATCCAATTGAACGATTCCCAGTGCCGCACGTAAATCATCCATTCTGAAATTATACCCCAGCGAAACCACATCATATTTCGTCGAATGTCCGCCAGCACGCTGATACGAGGTCGTCGTCATACCATGGGAACGAAGCAGCCTGAACCGCCTGTAGAGGGCCTCGTCGTTGCAGGTCACCATCCCGCCTTCCCCCGTGCTGATGTTTTTGTTGGAAAAGAAGCTGAAGCACCCGACATCGCCAATCGTCCCAAGTTTCTTCCCTTTGTACTCCGAAAGTGGCCCGTGACAGGCATCTTCGATCACCTTAAGCCCATGCTTTTTCGCCAAATCCATGATCCGCTCCATGTCACAAGGGAAACCCGCGTAGTGCATCACGGTGATGGCTTTTGTGCGAGGGGTAATCTTCTTTTCAATATCATCGGCTGAAATGCAAAGGTCCTTTTCACTTGTGATGTCGCAGAACACGGGGGTCGCTCCGACATACTTTACAGTGTTCACCGTCGCCACAAAGGTCAAGGAAGGCACCAAAACCTCATCGCCAGGGCCAACATCCAACGCCAACAGCGCCATAAAGAGCGCATTTGTGCAATTGTCCACGGTCAACGCGTACGGAGCGCACAACGCCTTCGCAAATTCAGCCTCAAATTTCTCGCACCTTGGCCCGATGGAGATCCAGTTGTCTTTGATCGTGTCCGTCAGGGCTTGGATTTCATCCGCGCCATAATTCAGATCAAATAAGGGAATCTTGTATGTCATAGTCCTACCACTTCTCTTGTGTTTGCAATCCAGCAGGCAAACAACACCATGCTGCGCTCGCTAAATGCTTGCCGTATCCAATAGCCGCGCATACTCTTTTTTTATGATCTCAACATTCGCTTGCAAAGAAAACTCCTGCTGCGCAAACGCCTGTGCCCTCACCGAAATTTCGGTCCGTTCCGTTTCACTGTTCAACAGTTGCAAGACGCGCTCGAACAACCCCTTTACATCGCCTTGGTCTACGAGCACGATATTTTCGGCGCCATCACGGTTGGCATAGGGAATGCCGCCCGTCCGATAGGCGACACATGGCGTCCCAAGCAGCATGTTCTCGCGAAGCGTACTCGCGAAACAGTCATTATACGTTGGCGCAATAAACAACTTTGACTGTCTGTAGGCCTTAAATAAATCTTCCTGAGATGGGAACCTTCCGAGCCAGACCACATTCTTCTGCAGTCCGTGCTTTTCAATGAACGGTACGGCCTCCGCATACACGTGCGCATATCCCGCAACGCCAGCCCTGATATCCGGCTTTTCCTGTCGCAATGACCGGACAAGTTCGAGAAAATCGCCGAAACCCTTGGCTTTCGTCAATACCCCTGCAAAGAAAACATCGTATTTGATCGGTTGAGGTTCAGTCCTAGAGACCAGCGATTCGTTGACGGGAAAATACAAAGGCGTAAAACTGTGAATCGCTGGATTGAATCGGCGCACGACAGCTTCGGCCTCATAATCACCTGTGAAGTGCATGTGCTGCTTGAGCAGTTTCTCTTCATATTTGCAACGGATTCGCGTGTTGTAAGAAGGGTGAAAAAATTGTTCCCGATGAATAAAGCCCTGAATGGTGACCAAAACCGGTGTTCGCGGATCACAACCCAAAACCGCTGAGCCATATTGCGGGTTCTCGGCTCCGAAAAGATGAATGAGGTCCGGCTTCACTTGATCGATAATATGACCGATGTGACGGCGATTGAAGTAAAAGTGAGTTGCCGCCTCGAATGGCAAACGGAAAGAGTATCCCAAGCCGGGTATGCCAGGCTGAAAGCAATGATACGTGATACCCTTTGATTTCCAAGACGCATACCCCTTACGCAGCCATCCTTCCGCTGAAACCACATGCATCTCGTATCGATCATCTGCAGCTTCAAAGCCCTTAACGAGATTTGGAATAAACTGCCCAAGTTCTCCCTTATTGTTTCGCCACAGCAAAAGATGGGATCGTTTTTCTTCATTCGAGAATTCACACAGCCAAAGTATCTTAATTTTTGCCATTTTTCTGAACCTTATATCACGTTCTTTCAAGCCCTGTCAGGCTGCCAGGCTGGAACCGGGTGGTTTCTCGATTTATTCCGCTCATCCTCTTCAGCCGACAGCATCGATGGCACTTAACACTTCTTTCACCTTCGACAAATCCACTGTCCCCCAGCCGGTTCCGTCCGCAATCACGTGTTGATAAGCCATGCCCAGTGCCTTCGCTAAGCGAAAATAGCAGTCGTTCAGAAAAACGGGCGAAAACAACTCAAGCACCTTTACATCTGAGTTTCCCCAAACCAAATTTGACAGACCTGCTCCGTGGTTCGCAACGACAACCTCCGCTGACCGGAAGAGGCTGATTTGTTGCAGGACTGTCATTTCCTCCAAACAGACTACGGTGAATCCGAACGAGCCCATCAAATCTTCGAGCTCTGCCTGGTTGGAAAACGAACGGGTACTTTTCTTTCTGGACAAAAAAATCCTCTGGCAGTTCTTCCCCTCTTCCGCCAATGGCAGAAACGTATCCCGCAACAGGCGGATATCATCAGGCGGCACAAAGCCACAGTGGGACTCAACAGCCGAAAAAGCATAATCGGAGACGAAGACCCGACTCCACGGTGGCAAACAGATGCGTTGTCGCACACCAAGCAGGTCAAGAAAAGCGCCAACAAACGGATAAAGCTCGTCCTGACACAGCAAGACCTTTACGTCTGGATACCGTTTCAAAACATGCAGAAACTCGGGCAACGCGCACAGCAGAAAGTGGTAATAGCCGACAGCCTTGAGGCTGGTATACACGCCATCAGAATAAGCAAAATGGCCACGCTGCCAGAGCAGACGCAAAAGGCGCTCAACCCGGAAACGAGCGACCAACCATAAAACATCTCCGTAATTTCCAAAGCTTTCCTGAACCCACTTCCCGCAAAAGCGCACCCCCCCGAATGGCAAAAGCAATTCGACGTTACACATGCGATACAGATAACGCTCTGAAAATGCATGCTCCCTTCGGAACCAAGGGGGAAACCCCGTATTGTCTTCGCCAAACAAAACCGATTGCGCATGACGAATAAGGGACAGCTCTCGAACCCCCGAAGCAATTTCTTTGTCGTAAAGAATCTCTGGCAGGTAATGAATCAGCTTATCGGCATCTGGAACAAAACAGCGCCTAATGATGTGAAAAAGCGAAGACGTCGATTTCTTACAGATTTGCATGACTTGCAACATAAACCACCTCGCAACCCCTGTTGAAGGATTTCCGTGGTCATTAACCTAATGGAACCCGATATTTATAGGCACCCTTAATCATTCTTAAAACTGAAAGGACACGGCCTATATTATTTTTATTCAACCCCAGTGCTTCCCATACTTAGACACACGCTCTAAAACAAAACGACAGCCGTTCCTGCTTTCGCCTCGCGCCTGCTTTGAAACACTTAACAGCAACACGCAATAGGCGACACAAAACAAAATCCCATGCGTGATCAACGAAAACCATGTACCGGGGTGCCACCGCAGGGCAATCACTACCAGGGCACATACTACACAAAGCGCCTTAAGACCTTCAAGCGCAAGCGGCAACCACTCATTACGTTTGATTTGATAATACTGCACAAAACGTATGGGCTGGTAAATTCCCTGAATGAGGACGATTGATAGCGTCGTGGCGGCCGCAATCCCCGACATGCCCCAAAAGTGCCCCAGCACAAGCAACATCGGAATATAAACGACGGCCTGGCTAATGCCCGAAAGACTATTGCCTCTGATGTTTCCGGCAGAGAAACAGGCGGAAGCCAATATCCAAGTCAAAAGGCTGACCACATAGCCACTGACAATCCACCCGTTCACGACAGATCCCGCATAATATTGGTGCCCGACCCATAAATTGACAAACGGTTTCGTATATACCAAGAAACCGCCCGAAAAAAGAAGGATGCCCCAGATCGCCACTCGCAACATCCGAACAAGTATATCACGGGCACGATCAACACCGCCGCCTCCGTACAAATGTGTCAAAGGCGCTAGTACGGACAAGAACGGACGCTCAACAAACAAACGACTCATGGTTGTTGGTGTTCGCATAAAACGCAAAACATTGACCTGTTCGGGACCCAAAACTCGGGCAATCCAAAATAAATCCACTTGATTTATCGCTGTACTGGCAATATTTGCCAGCGAAGTGAACGAAAACAGTGCAAACATCTCCTTGCACCGAGACATACTCAGAACCATTTTGATGTTTTCTTGTTTCAGTCGTATTTTAATACCAATGATATACCCAACAATCAGCAATACCGCAAACAGAACATTGGGTAAGACTATCGCCTGCAACCCGAACCCGGTTTTCAACAGAACGATGACCGCCACAAAACGAAAAATGGCCCCGCAGGACGAAATCAACCCCATCCCCCAACTTCCCTGCAACCCTATCCATACCGATGATAACGCAAAGAAAACAAACATCAGTGATGTCCCCAAGACCGCCCAGCGGAAAGAGTTAACCAGTACACCGGCGTCAATCGATGTCGGCAAATGCATCCATGACGCAAAAAAGAACGACACCAAGCATCCAATAAACGCGACCAAAAGACTAATTACTAAAGAAACAAGAATACCGTTACCGATCCACTGCCCCACTCCAACCAAGTCCTGCTTTCCATAAAGAGAAGCGACACGTTGTTGTAAAACCAAAGAAATGCCTGGGTCAACCAAACTCATCCACGCCAAAACATTCCCCGATGCAGACCATGCGCCATACAAATCAGGCGAAATATATTTCAGATAGAGCGGAACCAACAAAACTCCGCTTGCAAAGGCTAGAACGACCGAGATCGCATGAAACAACAAACTCCACAGGGCAACAGCACGACGACTAGACATCTTGTAATCCATTAAGCACCGATTGCAAACTTCGGATTCAGAAAACAGGCTATGCCACACGCCAGTTTCATGGGGCTAGCGTAACGTATGCATAACCTGCGGGGCGATCTGGCGCGGGCCGCGCCCTGCACGGACCGTGACAGGTCGTTCCGTCAGGTTCATGCACTAGTTAGCCATTCTTGTAGGTTGCTAGTATTTCACTAGATTTCTCTATGTTCATTCCATCAATGGGTTTTAGTTCATAATCAAGCTCGCGAAGCAAGCTGCAGCATTTTTTATGAACATCGCTTCCATGTGTAGCTAAAAAAATAGTTGGGTGGGATTTTAATAGTGTTGTCATTGCGCCAGACAGAGCCAACGCTTCTGCACCTTCGATATCTATCTTCATGAAATGTGGCGTGGGAATTTTTCCTGTTGAAACGAGTTGATCTAGAACAACTGTCTTTACTTTAATTTTGCCACCCGCGGCCACTATGCGGCCCATCGAATTGCTCGGGCCTTCATCAAATGAGACAACTCCACTACTATTTGAAACAGCAGCTTCTATAACTTCCACATTAATTACGCCATTTAGGTGAAGATGCTCTCTTAGATAATTGAGGTTTCTTGGCACTGGTTCAAAAACATACACTTTCCCGTTCGCCCCAACCAACTCTGATGCCAAGAGTGTATAAAAACCAACATTACCCCCTAGATCAAAGACAATGCTTCCCTGTATAATAGTATTCTTAAAGAGTTTTTGTTTATCGAACTCATAACTTCCTAGCCAGCAACCGTGACTACTTGACCCGACAATCCATTTTTTTCCTTTCAGTCTACCTTGCATGATTCGTACTTTTGTATGAGCGGGCAAGAGTCTGAGCGGTAACCGTAGAACTTTACCGAGTAGTGTTTTATCTGAGATTCCTGACACATTCATAAGACTTGTAGCCTTTGTTGTCGTTGGGCGTAACCTTCTGCTCTCCTTCGGCGCTGTAATCGCGATCCGGTAGAGCAACTTGCGGCAGATCAAGATTCGCAACTATTCGATCGGAATGACTTGCCATCTGTCGGGCCAGTAATCATTATTAAACTCGGTTCTGTTGGCTCTCATCCGAATCGGCTTTTCTCCTTTGGCTAGCCAATCCTGTTCGCCCAACCATCCAGCCCACCAACTGAAAGAACTGTTCGCGATGACACCATGCTTACATAACCGCATCAGATAGAAATCACGCAGTGTATCGAACTTGGGGCCCTTCCCAGAGGGCTCAATATAACGGACCTGGATATCTGCAGGGACGTGCAACCGACTTTTTGTCCACTGAACATCATCGCTAAAAACAAACAGGTTGAAGCTCTTCAACAGGTCTTTCATCTGCATGAGCGCGTTCTGAAAATATGAAACTGGCAAGGACAGACTACCGTCTTGTTTTCCAATCACCTCTTTGTAGCTCCGAATATGCAGAAAAACCGAATTACAAGATGATTGAATAAGATCCGCAATGGAATCACGTGCGAACGGAGTCACATCTTTCAAAGTCAGGTCCTGTGCCAATTGAGGCTTGATGTCTTCGAAATACTTTTCGCTTTGCCAATAACCGTTAAGAATAAGCCTTCCTGACCACTCCGTTGGCACCGGCTGATAACGAGGTGGCTGTGACTCGTAACAATAATGTGAGCGCAAAACAGGCATCCGCGATGCAACCCGACTTAAACGCCGATCTAGTTTCCGTAATATCCGCAAAGGCAACTCCCGGCTGCCATCGATGCGAATATTGAAAGCGGAAAGATCATATCGCAGCTTGTACAGGAAATCATCGGGGAAAAATCCGATGTCAAAATTGTAACGGGCCTTTGTTTTATCAGCCAAGCTTCTGCCCATTGCATAAACAAAACATTGATTTCCAAGACCTCCGTACATGTAAATCAACACATCTCTCACTAAACAATCCCCTTCTCGCGCACGAATTTGTTTATAATCGACACCAGATAATCGATTTTATCGGTGATCTCAAATTGGTGATTGCCGACAAAGAAACCTTTCTCATCGAGATAAATGGCGTTGGTCATTTCGCCTGACAATTCGCAGTCGAAAAATTCGATGACTTTGTTTTTTGTGAAATTGCCGGCGACAATCGGTCGGGTGTCTATCTCGTGGTCAATCAAATAGTTGACCAGCGTTTTGCGGTCAATCGGGACTCCGGGCTTGATAATGAGCGAGAAGCCGAACCAGCTCGAAGTTCCAATTTCCTTCTGGACATGGAAGAACGGGGAATCCCCAAATTTACGCATGAAATAGTCGGCGTTCTTCCTGCGGTGCTCAATAAATGAGGGCAATTTCTTGATCTGCTCAGATCCAATTGCGCCCATCATTTCAATGGGCCGGACATTGTACCCAGGAAGGACAAAACGGAAGTATTCGCTGAATTTATCGTCGCTTTTCGAAGAGCATACACGATTTTCCTTCGGCAGATTCCGAGTCCATCCATGCGCTCTTAGGCAGAGCAGAATATGATGCAACTCTTCGTCGTCCGTCACAATCATTCCGCCTTCCATGGTCGAAATATGGTGGGAGAAGAAGCTGGAGTAGGTGCCCATCAATCCCCATGTGCCCGCTTGTTTCCCTTCGAAGACCGCGCCCATCGATTCGCAGTTGTCTTCGATCAAAATAATGTCGCGATCTCCGATGATCCTCTTAATCTCTGCGAAATCATTCGGGTTCCCAAGCAGATTAACCGCCATAATCATCCGCGTTCTATCGGAGACCGCATTTTCCAATGCCTTTAAATCGTAATTCAATGTCTGCAAATCGATATCAACAAACTTCAATTTCAAGCCATATTGGTAAAGCGGATAATAGGACGTGGGCCAAGAAACAGCAGGCACAACGACTTCGTCCCCGCGTTTTAGCTGGTCGTTCTGTCGATAAAACAGTGACGCAACCATCAAAAGGTTCGCGCTGGAGCCTGAATTGACCATGACGCAATACTTAGCACCAACATAAGCCGCAAACTGACACTCGAAGAGCCGGGTTTTGTCCCACATCGTGGTGATTTCGTCTTCCAGCACCCTCTGGATTGCAGCGAACTCTTTCTCATCCCAACTGGTTGTCGCTAATTCGTATTTCATAATTTGCTCTAGGCTCCGTTAAGAAAATAGTCGTAGGTTTTCCGAACACCATCCACAAGCGAAGTCTGGGGCATCCATCCCCATTCCTTCTGGCGAGAGACATCCAATAATTTCTGAGACATTCCCACAGGTTTATCTAAATCATGAACAAAATCGCCATCAAAGCCAACGACCGCCTTGATCACGTCATAATATTCATTGATCGTATAATCCTTGCCGACACCAGCATTCATGACAAAAGGAAGCCCTTCAAATCGTTGAACCGCCTGAAAAATGCATTGCGCAAGATCGCCGCAATACATGAACTCCCGTTTTGCCAAACCATCTCCCCAAATCACAACCTCTTTGTTGTTCGCAACTTTGGCTTCATGAATTTTCCTTATTACGGCAGGGATCATGTGCGAACTATTTTCGTCGAACTTGTCAAATCTGCCGTATAAATTGCATGGAACCAAGGTCTTGTATTGGAAATCCGGGTATTGTTTCGAGATATATTCGCACAGTTTAAGAACCGACAACTTGGCCAAGGCATAGCCTTCGTTGGTCGGTTCAAGTTCCGCTTTAAGGGTGTATTCCTCTTTCAGCGGATTGACATAATTCCGCGGATATGCACATGAGCTTGAGAGGTTGATGAATTTGCGAATGCCCACCTCTTTCGCGGCACGAACAAGATTCACCCCCATTTGCAGATTCTCGAAACAAAAGTCATAGGGGCTTTTAATATTCGCCTGAATTCCGCCAACTTTTCCGGCACAGTGAATTATCAAATCAGGGGAAACTTCTTCGAGATATTGCCTGACAGCTGCATAATCCAAGAGGTTTAATTCCGAGGACGGTTTTGTCTGGATATCGTATTGCAGCGGGTCTGGATTGTTTTCCAGCAAATTCCGGCCCACCATTCCACTTCCGCCTGTAACACATAGCTTCATTGGCTTTCCCTTAGAATCCGGTTTCATATCTTGGATCTTTTAATAAGCGCAAATCGCCATCTGTCATGATTTTGACGAGCTGATCGAACCTAATCACAGGCTCCCACCCCAGTTGACGCTTGGCTTTTGTAGGATTGCCCAATAATTGATCGACTTCTGCTGGACGGAAATAACTCGGGTCGATTTTGACAACCACTTCCCCAGTCGTTATATCGATGCCCTCTTCATTCACGCCCTTGCCTCGCCATTCAATTCTCCGGCCAACATGCTCGAACGACTTCTCAATGAACTCGCGAACCGTATGCATCTCGCCTGTTGCAGCCACATAGTCATCCGGTTTATCCTGTTGCAAGATCATCCACATCATTCTCACATAATCAGGCGCATAGCCCCAATCACGGAAGGCATCAATATTACCAATATACAAGACTTTGGGGAGGCCGGAATGTATGCGAGCAACTGCCATCGTGATTTTGCGCGTCACAAAGGACTCTCCTCGACGGGGAGACTCATGATTGAACAAAATGCCGTTGCTGGCATGAAGGCCATAAGATTCACGATAGTTTTTTGTAATCCAATACGCATACAGTTTCGCAACCCCGTAGGGTGATCGTGGATAAAAAGGCGTTGTTTCCGATTGCGGAACCTCCATCACCTTGCCATAGAGTTCAGATGTTGATGCTTGATAAAATCTTGCCAAACTCTTTGTCTCACGAATCGCATCCAACAGCCTCAATGTTCCAACAGCATCGGTATCTGTCGTATCCTCTGGAATCGCAAACGAAACTTGTACATGAGATTGCGCCCCAAGATTATAAATCTCATCCGGATTAACCTTCTCGATAATACGATTCAGGTTGCTTGAATCTCCCAAGTCGCCATAGTGCAAGAATAAACGGTCTTCGTTTTCGAGATGATCTCGACAAAGATGTTCAATCCGATGCCTGTTAAACGAACTTGCACGGCGAACAATACCATGAACTTGGTATCCCTTTTCCAGCAACAATTCCGCAAGATAAGACCCGTCTTGCCCTGTTATTCCGGTGATCAATGCTTTTTTCATATGTGCTTACCCGAGAGGTGGCATTTCTGCGTTTTGGCTCATCAAAGAACCCCTTAAAGCGCAGAAGTCACATTTCCAATAAGATAATCGCTATTGGGAATGTGCTGAATCCTCCAATTGTGCCAAGTGACATTCTGAACAGATCTTTTCCAGTTATCAAAATATACTGTGTTATCCACTTCTGCAAACCTATCCTGATAGGCAATGAGAAAGGCCTGGAACTCAGATATAAGCGGTATGACCGAGTCTCTGACACTGACGGGCGATTCGCTTATTGACCATGTGCCCACAAACATAGTGTTTCTTTTTGTAAAATGGTCCTTGAGTAAGACTTTTAACTGTTGAATATCAGACACGCAAACGACCCCACTTTTGCAATTCATAAAATCGACACCGGATTGGACTGGAATACCAAGAGTCTTTAGATAATATTTTTGCAGTCCGGAAAATGATGGCAGATCAAAGATCACATATTTACCTTTAAACCCTAACGTGTGAAATAAACGGCACATACTTCCATAACCACCACCAAATTCGAGGATACAGTCCATTTTATCGACATGTATTTCAGTCTTTTCTTCAAACTGCGCCACATGATAAGCGTGATGTATTAAATTACCACTGCTAGCAGGATAGAAGACAAAGGGAGTCGGATGACCTGCCGACGATTCTTTGATTGCGTCATGCCAGCGAGTTTTCCAGTCAGCAAGGTGCTTGAGATACTTCAGTTCCTTATAAAGGTAATCACTATAAGCAACGAACATCGTTTTTTGAATAACGTCCCATCGCAAAAACTCTCTAGGATCTGAATTTAGAACAAGTTCCCGTAAACGGTTCATATTGCCAAACCACGTAGCTTCCGAAGGCACTACACTTGTGGTTTCCAAGACAGGCAGCTTAAGAAAGGTTGCTTGGAGTTCCGAAAGCGCTGCTGTTTCGTTGCTCGTTGGGATCGGCAATGCACGATCTTGAACTAGCCTTATCATTTTTTTTGCTACGCTCTTAAGCATTTAAGCATCCTTTCAATGTTTCTTTGTTACAGGATCGAGTGTCACACAGGGAGACGGTTTTGCAGTGTGGGCGTGGGCAGGTTGTCAATCGTAAACGATAAACAACCAGTAAGCGGTAAAAAAGCGGGGAGCGAGCTCGGTGACCAACCGGCCTCGCTCCATAGGATTTGATCGCACGACAAGTTGGCGTGAAGGTGTGGGGTGTCAACGGCCTAGCTTCAAGTTTCCAAACTGTTTAAGGCTTACCGCTTACCATTCTCATTACTAACGTCCGAGCGTTTATTGCATATGCGGGTCGATTGTTGCTGACTGAATCCCCCCATCGTCTCAGCGTAGATCGAAGGTATCCCTGTGTCGAAGTGGGCACCGCATACCACGAGGCCCTTCACGCCCTCCTCTAGTCGCAACGCCTCCAGCGCGGCAGTGAGTTGCACCTCTTCCGCACCAACAGACGCGGCCTGCGCGCGCAACATGCCGAAGATGCTGGGCCGAAGGGCGTAAATTCCGTTCACGCAGAAGAAGACGGCCTTACCATGCCTCGCCACAGACAGGAACGTTTGCGCTTCATCCTCAGACGGCTTCTCGAAAATACGCTGAAGTTGAAGCGTATCGTCCTCGATCCACCCCCCCGTTACCGTACCGTAATGCGTGACCCGCGCCAGTGTTTCTTCGTAGATCCCGACCACGCTCTGACTGTCACCAAAAGCCTGAAACCGATCGACCACTTGCCTCGCGACGCTGCGGGTTTCGTCCGAGCGGAACAGGTGATCGCCCAACAGTAGAAGAAACGCCTCGTTACCCACCCACTTTTCGGCCAGCAGCACGGCGTGGCCGAAACCCTTGGCCTCGCACTGAGGAATAAAGGTCAGGCGTTTGCCGATCGCCATCACGCGCTCGGCCTCGTGTTTCAGCGCGGGCGGTAACTTAGCCAAGGTTTCAGGGCGAACGTCGGTTTGGAAGTAGGCGCGGAAACGTGGCTCGTCTTCAGGCTGGATCACAAGCGCGACCTCTTCCACGCCAGCCGACAGCGCCTCTTCAATGATCACCTGGATCACCGGTTTGGCGATGCCATCGGGCGTGACCACCGGGAGGAAGGTCTTGGGAACGGCCTTGGTGTAGGGGAACATGCGCGTACCGAGCCCCGCCACCGGAATCACGGCCTTGCGAATGGACGCCGGACGTCTGATATCGAGTTCGAAACAAGGCATCCCGTACTGCCGCAAGAGATGGTCGGCCAGTTCATTGCGCGCCCCCGCCGATTTGCAGAGAAACTGCACGCACCCGTCGCCTTGTGAACCCACGCCTTTGCCGCCGTAGACCCATGTTGCGACCTGCGGATCAGCCAGCACAGCATGAAGGAGCGGACTTCTGAGCTCCTCGCACACCGGCATCAGATGCTGATCAAAGACCGTCTGCGCCTCCGTCATCAGCGCACCGAGGCGAGCAGCATCGCCTGCCTCGATATAGGCGCGGGCAGCCGTAAGGATGCGTTGGTTCTCGATGCCGAGACACCGGTGGACCTCTTTATCGCGAGCGTTCTTGGCAAACGGGAATGCGGCGTTCAAATCAGAAAGAATGCGGACTGTGTCTTTCTTGCCACAGAGATCGGCAATGAGCAGATAAAAGTCACCGCCAGGGCGCAACGGGGTCACATTGATACGGTCACCATCGAACGCCATCATGACTGGAATCTGGCCATAGGCGCACCCTTGGTCCATACGCCCGCACCGCGAAGGCGTGGCGATCTCGCCCTGATAGGCGGCTTCGATCTCGGCACGCGTGGTAAGCCCGAGCTGATAGGCTTGGTTGAAGGCGCGGGCAACCAACACACAGAACGCAGCGGAGGAACTGAGCCCCTTCTTGACCGGCAGCGTGGTCTTGTAGTTGTCGATCTCTAAGCCGTCTACACCAAAAAAATCGAGCATGTAGGCAGCCACCCCTGCGGCATAGCTGAAGAATCCTCCGGCCGCAGCCTCCTGTTGTAATCGTCCCAACTCCATTGGCACACGAAAAGTTTCGGTCACCGTTCCGTCTGGCAGCGTGGAACGCACAACCAATTCACCCGCACGTTTACAACAACGGGCATACATCCCCTGATTGGTACCAGAGATGATGACCAGTCCGGGTGTGATCTCCGAATTGGTACGGCGATGGCCTCCGGCCCAATCGGAGTGTTCGCCGAAAAGGCAGACACGGCCAGGAACAAAAAGTTCGAAAAAGTTCATTTCCGCATTGAGTGTGGTTGTCAGACAGTGAAGTTGACTAGCGACCTATAGAGCCGCAGAGGCTGTAGCGGTTTAGGATGTAGGGAAGAACAGCTCCTCGCCGGAGGGATAAACGCGTCAGACTTTGAAATAGCGAGGCGTGCCCGCAAGCTGTGGCAGAACATTCCGCGTATCGACGATGAGTTGGGCCCATTCGGCAAGTTGACGGTAGTCTACGGAGGCATGCGCAGTGGCAATCAACACGCAGTCGAACGATCTCATCTTTTCCTCGTCCCAATCGATGGAATGCACACCGGCCCACTGGGGATGTTCGCGAGTCATCTTGATGACAGGCACGAAGGGATCGTAGTAGGAGACCTCCGCACCGCGCAACTTGAGCAGTTCCATCAGCACGTAGCTCGGCGATTCCCGATCGTCATCGACATTGGCTTTATACGCGAGCCCGAGCACCAAAACCTTGCTGCCGTTGATCGGCTTTTTCAGCCCATTCAGAGCTTCGGCGACCCCGTTGACCACATATTCAGGCATTCTGGTGTTGATCTCTCCGGCCAATTCGATGAAGCGCGTGGATTGACCATACTCGCGTGCTTTCCAAGTAAGATAGAATGGATCGATCGGAATGCAGTGTCCACCCAAGCCGGGGCCAGGATAGAACGGCATAAAGCCGAAGGGCTTCGTCTTAGCCGCGTTGATCACTTCCCAGATGTCGATACCCATTGCGCTATAAACGACCTTGAGCTCGTTGACCAGAGCAATGTTCACGCAGCGGAAAATATTCTCCATCAGCTTCGTGGCTTCGGCTGCGCGGCAGGAGGACACGGGCACCAACGTCTTAATCGCAATACCATAAATCTCTTGGGCTTTGGCAAGGCAGGCTGGAGTCAGTCCGCCGACCACTTTGGGAATGCTCGCAACCACACTCTGCGGATTTCCGGGATCCTCACGTTCGGGTGAAAAGGCGAGATAGAAATCAGAACCTGCGATCAACCCTGAACCCGCTTCCAAAACCTTTCTCAAATCCTCATCGGTCGTGCCCGGATAGGTGGAAGACTCCAAGGCGACCAACTGACCCTTACGCAAATACGGAGCAAGCTGTTTGCCTGTATCAACTATGAAAGAGATGTCTGGCTCACGGTTCTTGTTCAGCGGAGTAGGCACGCAAATAATGACCGCGTCGACGGCGGCAGCGACCGAGAAGTCGGTTGTCGCCTCAAGCCGTCCGGAAGCCATTTGCTCGGTGATCGCTGCCGCTGAGATGTGCTTGATATACGAGCGCCGCTCCCGAAGCGCCGTGACTTTAGCCACATCAATGTCGATACCGACGACCTTTGCGCCCGAACGGCAAAACTGCAACGCAAGCGGCAGACCAACATAACCGAGACCAACAATTGCGACCGTTTTCATGACTCATGCTTCCTTCAATTGATTCAACAGGCTCCGATGTCCGATACAGAAACACAGGCTAACGCTTGTAGTACTCTCTGAACCACCGAACGAACTTCGGGATACCTACCGAAATCGGCGTTGTCGGTTGATACCCCGTCGCCGCATGGAGTTTTTCGATGCTGGCGAGCGTCAGTGGCACATCGCCGTCTTGCATGGGCAAGAGTTCCATTTGCGGATTATCGATCCCCAACTCGCGGGCAATCAGTCCAATAAAATCCGTCAGTTTTTCCGACCGATTGTTGCCGATGTTAAAAACATCGCACGGGGCGATTTGGCTCGAACAGATACAGCCGACCACTCCGCTGATGATATCGTCGATATACGTGAAATCCCTGAACATGTCACCGTTATTGAATACCTTGATCGGTCGTCCGGAAAGCATCGCCTCGGTGAAAAGCCAATAGGCCATGTCGGGACGGCCCCACGGGCCATAAACAGTGAAGAACCTGAGTCCGATGGTCTGCATCCCGTACAGATGACTGTAGGCGTGGGCCATCAGTTCGTTAGCCTTTTTCGTGGCGGCATAGAGACTGACCGGATTATCGACAGGCTGGCCTTCCGAGAAAGGCAACGTCTTGTTGCCCCCATAAACCGAAGAAGAAGATGCATAAATCAGACGTGCCTTATTTGGCGCGTGGCGACAGCATTCCAGAACATTCAGAAAGCCTTCGAGGTTCGACTTCTGATAGGCCTGCGGATTTGTGATTGAATACCTCACGCCCGCCTGTGCTGCAAGATTGACCACGCAGTCGGGGCTGAACTCGCTAAAGACCGATTCAAGCGTGGGCAGATCGGCTAGATCGCCTCGTTTCCAACGATACCCTTCTCGACTCTCAAGTTGGGCATGTCGATCCCGCTTGAGCGTCACAGAATAGTAATCGTTGAAATTATCAATGCCGAAGACCTCATAACCATCATCCAGCAACCGACGGGCGAGATGGAAACCGATGAAGCCGGCTGAGCCGGTTATCAGTACGCGACGGGAGGTAGGGGACGCGAATTTCATTCGTGCAGGAGTCCAGGGAACTTGAGGACCGGGATAACGTAGTTCTAAGCGCGATAAGGTTCAGAGGCTGAATGGAAAGTGTTACACCGAATGCGAATCGGCCCAATGAAGAGGAGCCACTTGTGAGCTCCTGCGATAAGGCAGACTCCGTCCCCGTGAATGCCACGAGGACTGACCCCGAAAACAAACCACAACATTCTGTGTATCAACAGGTTGCATGTACTAATTTGGCAAGGTACGAGTCATTCGCTACTACCAAAAAAAATTATTATATCAGGTATTGGATTGCTTCGCAATCGGCTCATAGGCCTAGTTCACAAATCGGGTGACACAGAAAAATCCGAGTCATCTTTCACGTTTTCAACCTCTTGGGACTTTGTATATTAGTAATATCCCCCTCTGGCCGCCGCAACGCATAGACATCGTTCGCGGTAGACTGAACACACCAGAAATCGTCAGACAGATCGCGCCGCGACAGATAGCCGTAGGGAATCTCGCCATATCCATTTTTCCCCCAGCCTTCACCCCACGAGTTGCGGAAGCGGAGCAGTTCCTTCTCATCGTCATAGCCGACAGCCAACACAGCATGCCCACCCTGCATCCGCTCTTTCGGATCCGGCATGCGGATCACGCCGGTTCTTGCAACAGTCTGGCTTAACACATGCTCATACACGGAGAACCCGAAAACGAAAGGAAAGCCCTGCGCCAAACACGCCTTCATTTCCTGCAAACTGCCCAGTCGCTGATAGGCCGTGATCGTATGGCCCTGAGCCTCCTCATAGCAGCGGACAGACGGTTTACGCACGAACCTGTCGATGTTGTAGGACCACAGTTCCTCGCGGCACGCACCGAGTTTGACGAGCGTCTTAATGCCCACCCGCAACATGGCACCGGAGTCCTCCCGCACCGTCCCCATCGCCTTGCGCTCATTATAGTAGATGAAAAGCCGACTGAGATCACGGTACCGCGACGAAACTCCGCTCTGCAGGGTCTTGATCTCCAAGAACTCCAACGCGCCCGCCAGGGCCTGCGCCGTGCAGGAACCGAGCTCCCCCTGATCCTCGACAGGTGAGCATCCCGCACGGAGATCAACCCGTGGTGGTATTTTGCGCGGCACCTTGAACACCGCTCTGAACGGCACGTCACGCGCGTCGGGAACATCTGGCAACCAACCAAACTTACGAAATGCATTCATCACAAGCCTGCCCCTTTCAACACCCCATCACACTCGGGCGAACGGTTGCGCAAAGCGACTGTTTCTGCGGAGAAGGTCATCACCACGGGTATCTACCTGCACACAGAAATCCAAAGTTTCCGTGCTGTTGGCATTGTCGACCAGTCCAAACACAAAGACCTTCCTGCTATCGCACGGAATTAAAAGACATGCATAAACGCTTTAATCGCGACAGCCCTTTTTCTTCCGCTCTGTAATCAACTTGTCTGAAACTTCTTAATGCCCGGCAGCCATCCTGGCACACAACTCCAAGCCAACACCCAGACGATCATAACAGACGGGGCTCGAAACGGTAGATCACCCAGAGAATGACACACCGTCGCAGCTGCTCCAACCGAGACCGCAACCAGAGGGATCGGAAATCGTCGCAGCCATCCGTACTCTTTGTTCGAAGCATTTTCTTCGCCTTCGGAAGCGGGTTTTGTCCTGCAGATAAACCAAGCTTGCCAAAACACGGGCACAATCAATAACACCACACACGAAAGGATCAGAGTGTAACCAACAGCACCCTGTTCGGCCAAAAACTGTAAAGAATCGTTATGCACGTTTGCGCCACCGCCAATTTGCATACGCTTCGTCTCTTCGGGTGTAAGATATTGAAGCTGATAGCGCGAATATCCCCAGCCTCCGACGCCAAACACAGGGTGGTCACGAAAGATCGCCCTCGCAACCCGTTTATGGTAAAGCCCACTTCCTCCAACCCGCTCCACAATCGCAGAAATGGTTATTGTTCTGACCTCCGTCCTCAGACTATCAAATTTGAAAATCGCAAACGAAGCGACAACAATCATGCACGCAGCAAACAGGCTTGCGAGAACCGTCACACGAACTCCAGAAGTTAATAATCTCCACATGTAGCACAGCATATAGACAACCATGATCACGAGGGTGAGAACACTCAACAAAATTGCAGCTCTCGACAATGAGGCGAAAGCACCCAAAAACGTCAACAAAGCGGGCAGGAGCATGCGATTCAGGTAGAACCATGATCGTTCATCGTGGAGCACAGTCGACCCCATTAACGATAATCTAGTCTTTTCGGTAACCTGCTGAAACCACAGCCCCGTCGAAAGGATAGCCGTCAGCGTGAAGAATGCGCCTGCAAAATTCGTATACCCGAACGACGAAAAGAAATAGCTGTCCATCGGAGTCAACCATAACAGTTTATCTGTACCCGAGTAGAGCTGCACGAAACCAACCAAAGCCAACACTCCGCTGTTCCAACAGATTCCTTCCAACAACAGTCGTTTGCTTTTCTTCAGCAACCCATGATGGGTGGCAAGCGCTGCGGTCATAACCGGAGGAAACCATAACAGCAAGACGGCATGTTGCAACGGGTTCACGCAATAGGGCAACCATGTGACGGATGGTCTAGGGTTATTCCACTGATGAAGGGCAACATCAAAAAAAGGTGGTTTTGCGACGTTGAATAAAGGGATGGCCAATATCACAGTAAACACCAATCCCACATACGTCAGAGGGTCCTTCCTAAGAGCCGCCCATACGCGTGCACGGGCTTCAAACAACGTTTCCGTCGACTTGGCCTGAGGAAAGACCAGCAACCATTCGAGGACGAAAAATGTCAGCCAAGGAATCACTGGCAACAAAAGATCCGCCCGGGCACCCCCATGTATCCAACTGAACGCAGCGACAAGTGCGAACAGATGTATTAAAAGAATGTTTTTGACAAACCAGCTCATAAGGAAAAGCCTAAAGTTCGTAAGTTCAAAGAATGCAAGTGGGAATCAGGAACCAAACACATAAAATTCAAAACTTATCAGCTGAAGCTGATGAGAATCTTAAGCCTTAGCTGGGGTAATCCGTCAAACAATTCCAGCGCTTCGCAAATAGGATTCGAGCGCCTTCTTCCAATGCGGCATCGGGGGGAAGCCGGACAACCGTAAGACCCGTTTTTCAAGACGCGAATTTGCGGGACGAGGCGCGGGACGAGGAAACTCAGCGGTTGTGCAAGGCAACACCTCTCTGTGCATTCCCACACAAGAAAAGACCTGCTTAGCAAAGTCATACCACGACGCCTCACCCTCACAGGAACCATGTACGACACCCGGCACGGGATGATCCAGCAGGAAGACGATCAAGCCAGCTACTGCATCGGTCGATGTGGGGTTGCCCAACTGGTCGGAGACCACTTTGACCGGCAAGCCCTCTTGTCTTCCAAGTTTCAGCATCGTGTGCACAAAACTCGGACCGTCTTCACCGTAAAGCCACGCAATACGCAGAATTGTGTGGTCAGGACAGTGATGGCGCACAGCTTCTTCGCCGGCCCATTTACTGGCTCCGTAAACCGTCTTCGGCGCCGGCAGGTCGAATTCGTGGTACGGCCTGTCTAGCGCGCCGTCGAACACGTAATCGGTAGACAATGCAATGAGGCGCGCACCGTGGCGTGATGCTGCTCGGGCTACGTTCGCACTGCCTAGGGCATTAACCCGGAAGGCCTTGTCGGAGTCCGTCTCGCAAGCGTCGACCTGCGTCATCGCAGCGGCGTGAATGATCACGTCCGGCCTGAACGCCGCAACCGCTTGGTCAACACCAACAGCATGCGAAATATCGACCTCGGGAAGATCCGCAACAAACAGGTTGTGGTCCTTGAGCTGACGTTGCAGAGTCCGCCCCAGCATCCCTTTTCCACCTGTTATGAAAAGTCGCATTGTGATGAATTCACTGGCGGCGGAGCGGTCTCTCCCAGAGACACAGAGAACGGAAGAAGCACATTGCTCATCACGTACGTTTGTGCACGAGTCGAACACCACACTCATGCACAAACGCACTCATGAACTTCGCCTAGTACCGATAGTGTTCAGGCTTGTAGGGTCCGCTCACCGGCACACCAATGTAGTCAGCCTGCGCTTTTGAAAGTACGGTCAACTTGGCACCCAGTTGGTCCAGATGCAGGCGGGCGACCTCCTCATCCAGTTCTTTGGGCAAGCGATAAACACCAACAGCCAGATGCTCTTGCCACAGTTTGATCTGCGCCAGCGTCTGATTCGTGAAACTGTTCGACATCACGAAACTGGGGTGTCCCGTTGCGCAACCGAGGTTAACGAGACGCCCCTCGGCCAGCAGATAGATACAGTGCCCATCGGGAAAGATGTACTTGTCGACCTGTGGCTTGATGTTGACATGCTTGAGGCCTGGCCAAGCCTTGAGACGCGCCACCTGTATCTCATTGTCAAAGTGGCCAATATTGCAAACGATCGCCTGATCGCGCATTTTGCTCATATGCTCAGCCGTGATGATATCGCAATTGCCCGTTGTAGTGACATAGATGTTGGCATGCGGCAACGCATCTTCGACCGTCGTCACCTTATACCCCGCCATGCAGGCCTGCAATGCACAGATAGGATCGACTTCTGAAACCCACACCTGCGCTTTATGCTCCTTGAGCGACTCCGCAGAGCCCTTGCCAACATCGCCGTATCCGCAGACGAAAGCGACCTTGCCCGCGATCATCACATCCATCGCGCGCTTGATGCCATCGACGAGTGACTCGCGACACCCATAGATGTTGTCAAACTTGGACTTGGTGACCGAATCATTGACGTTGATCGCAGGCACTAAAAGCTTCTTTTCTGCATGAAGCTGATAGAGTCGGTGAACTCCTGTCGTAGTCTCCTCGGAAACGCCCTTCCAACCTTTGACCGCACGCGCAAACCAACCCGGCTCTTCTTTGAGAATCTTTTTGACCAAAGCGTTGATGATCTGCAACTCTTCGACGTCTGTCGGCTTCTCGATGATCGAAGCGTCCTTCTCGGCATCCAGTCCGCGATGAAGCAGCAACGTGGCATCGCCGCCATCATCGACGATCAATTGCGGCCCCGAACCGTCCGGCCATGTGAGCGCCTGCTTAGTGCACCACCAGTACTCCTCCAAGGTTTCGCCCTTCCAAGCGAAAACAGGCACTCCGGCAGCCGCGATAGCAGCTGCCGCATGATCCTGAGTGGAGAAAATATTGCAGGAACACCAGCGCACATCCGCGCCGAGTTCGACGAGCGTCTCGATCAACACGGCGGTCTCAATGGTCATGTGCAGACTGCCCATTACACGAGCACCCGCCAACGGTTTTTGCGGGCCATACTTGGCGCGAGTCGCCATCAATCCGGGCATCTCTTTCTCTGCGATTTCAATGGCACGCCTGCCCCACTCGGCCAACCCGAGATCTCTCACTTTATACGTCATGATCATCCTCTTTATTTCAGGCCTGCGGCAGAACGGAGCGCACTCACACGATCAGTCTTTTCCCAGGGGAAACCCTCTCGTCCAAAGTGACCGTAGTTAGAAGTCTTACGGAACGACCACCCTTTAGGCCGGGTCAGACCCAGATCCTTGATCAACATACCTGGACGGAAGTCGAAAATCTCGTTTGACATCAGGATCTTTTCGATCTTCCCCTCGGTGACCTTACCGGTACCGTAGGTGCTGACATTGATGCTCAGTGGCTTGGCGACGCCAATCGCATACGCCACCTGAATCTCGCACTTGTCAGCCAAACCCGCCGCCACAATATTCTTAGCGGCATAGCGGCAATAGTAGGCGGCAGAACGGTCCACCTTGGAGGGATCTTTTCCGGAGAAGGCGCCGCCACCGTGCGAACCCACACCGCCATAACTGTCGACGATGATTTTGCGTCCGGTCAAACCGGAATCGCCGCATGGGCCGCCGATGACAAAACGTCCGGTCGGGTTGATATAGAACTTGGTCTTATTGGTCAGCATCCCTGTGTCTTTCAAAAACGCACGGGCAGCCTCTTCCATCGTCTTGCGGATCTTCGTAATCGGTATTTCGCGTGTCTGATGAGAGATCACCACGGTGGTGATCTCTTGGGCAACGCCGCCATCGTGTAACACACTGACCTGAGCCTTCGAATCGGGCCGGAGAAAGGCGATTTCCCCATTCTTTCTCAAAGCTGTAAAAAACTGCAACAGGCTGTGCGCGTACACTATCGGCGCCGGCATCAGTTGCGGCGTCGCATTCGAAGCGTAACCGAACATCATCCCCTGATCGCCAGCGCCCTGATCTTCGGGGCCGATCTTGTTGACACCCTGGGCGATATCGAGCGACTGTCCGTGCAACGCGCTCACGTAGTTGAACGTGTCGTAGCTGAAACCCTCAGAAGGTGTGTCATAGCCGATATCCTTTACCACATCGCGCGCTATCGCCTGAGGATTGATCTTCTCCCAGTTTTTACACGTGATCTCGCCGACATTTACAACGAGATTCGTGCCTGCCGCCGTTTCACAGGCGACATGGGCGGCGGAGTCTTGCGCGAGGCATGCATCCAATATAGCATCCGATATCTGGTCACAGACTTTGTCAGGATGTCCCTCCGAAACTGATTCAGAGGTGTAAACATGGCGTGTCGTTAACTTACTCATGGTTGTTGTTCCTTAGAAAAAGTTTTCCGCCCTTTGAAGGGCTCCATTATTAATGACTACACAAGGCCCATTCGGGTGAACAAGAAAAACACGAATGAGCAGACTCCGTCCCCGAAAATTATGCGGATGTCTCAATCCGATTAACTTTCAAATACCTGATTACAAACGAGTTATGCATCAAGAAAACAAGCGAGACTGCACCTGCAGTAACACGCTCCATTGCGTTGCTAGAGTACCAGAAGGCTTGTTGTCTTGCAAGTCGCATCATGGCTAGAATACCGTTAACTCATATCGTGCGCCAACAAGCGAGACAAATACTCGCCATAGGTGGACTTCCGCAATGTTTCAGCCAACTTTGTTAACTGGACACGATCAATGAAGTTCATTCTCCAAGCGATCTCTTCAATACAGGCGATTTTGAGTCCCTGCCTGTCCTGGATAGCTTTGACAAACGCTGTCGCGTCCGCTAGAGAGTCATGCGTACCTGTATCCAGCCAAGCGAAACCCCGTCCCATCAAATTCACATTCAAGCGTCCCCGTTGCAGATAAACCCGATTGACATCCGTGATCTCATACTCACCCCGAGCGGACGGTTTCAGTTCCGCGGCGACTTTGACCACCTCGTTGTCATAGAAATAAAGACCGACAACTGCATAATTGGACTTCGGATGCGAAGGTTTCTCCTCAATCGACTCGACCTTGCCTCCAGGAGCGAAGCTCACAACCCCATACCGCTCCGGATCGTTGACATAATACCCGAACACAGTCGCACCATCCGACGCGTTGGCCTCCGCCAGCATACGGCGCAGGCCATCACCATAAAAAATGTTGTCACCCAAAACCAAGCAAACAGGATCGTCCCCTATGAACTCACGCCCCAAAACAAAAGCTTGAGCCAAACCATTGGGCACCTCTTGCACTTTGTAGACCAGTCGCATGCCGAGTTCTGCGCCGTTCCCCAGCAGATTACGGAACACCGGCGTCGCCTCCGGGGTAGAGATGATCAATACATCTTGAATCCCGGCCAACATCAGCGTCGATAGCGGATAATAAATCATCGGCTTGTCGTACACAGGCAGAAGTTGCTTGCAAATCACTTGAGTAACTGGATAGAGACGGGTTCCAGCCCCCCCCGCGAGTATGATCCCTTTACGCGCCATATCAGCCTCCTCTTGAAACCTGTGAACCATCAATCACAGATGAAAAGTAAAAAAATCAGCCACACCTGCTGCGTTGGCTTTCGGACCACAAACGGTTTATTTCTTTCCGTTTACGATTTCTCCGCATTCCTCGCATTCCCGCGTGAGTTCCTTCTCACAGACGGAAGGCGCCGAGACGCTGCCCTGAATACTTCTTCTCGCGAATCGGTTGCCACCACCACGCATTATCAAGATACCATTGCACAGTCTTCTGAATACCGGAGGGGAAACTCTCTTCAGGCACCCAACCTAATTGTTTCGTCAGCTTGGTTGCGTCAATCGCGTAGCGTTTATCATGTCCCGGACGATCAGGCACAAACGTGATGAGATCCTTGAAGGAATGCAAACCTAATCCAAGCAGTCGACCAGGCTGCAATTCATCAAGCGTCGAACAGATCGTCTGAACCACCTGTAAATTGGTGCGCTCGTTGTTGCCCCCCACATTATAGGTTTCGCCGACCAAACCTTTCTCAACGACCCGATGCAAGGCTTTGGCATGATCCTCAACGTAGAGCCAGTCCCTGACATTGTCGCCTTTCCCATAAATTGGAAGCGGAATACCGTCCAGCGCATTCAATATGACCAAAGGAATCAGCTTCTCGGGGAAATGAAAAGGGCCATAATTGTTGGAGCAATTGGTGATCAGAACAGGCAACCCATACGTGTGATACCACGCCTTCACGAGGTGATCCGATGCGGCTTTGCTCGCAGAGTATGGGGATCGAGGATCATAAGGCGTATCCTCTGTGAAAAGCCCCTCCGCACCTAGCGACCCATAAACCTCGTCTGTGGAAATGTGCAAAAAACGGAAAGCTGCTCTCGCCTCTGAGTCTATGGGCTTTTGGCGCCAATAAGCGGCAGCCACCTCCAACAACGTTGCCGTTCCAACAATATTCGTCTGGACGAACGCAGACGGACCATCGATCGAACGATCCACATGCGATTCCGCCGCGAGATGCATAATCGTATCAGGCTGAAACTGAGCAAAAACACGCTCGACAGCCGCACGGTCGCAAATGTCAGCCTCCACAAACCGATATTTCGGATGCCTTTCAATTGACAGCAAAGAGGCTAAGTTCCCTGCGTAGGTGAGCTTGTCGAAATTGAGAACCTCAGCCTCAGTAACATGAAGGAGATGCCTGATCACCGCAGATCCGATGAAACCGGCACCTCCTGTAACCATCACTCGCTTCAATTGATGCTCTCCTATTCGTCATCCATCATGGAAACATCGACAACGTCCTGCCGGCTTGAAACAACTGAAGGCGTCAAATCGTCTTCATCGACAACCGTCTTTCCACTCTCTGTGTTTGCAGGTTTATTCGACTTCGAATCGAGTTTCTTTCCTTGTCCATAAGCTCCGTAACGTGAAGTATAGCGATAAGCGTACCGATAATGATAATCGTATTGGCTGAAATGGTTCCGACTTCCGAAGTCCACATCGTTAACAATGACACCAATCACCCGTGCGCCAGCCTCCGTCAGATGGCGTGCCGCATGTTTGATCGGCTGAAAACGCGTCCTATCAGGACAACACATGATCATCACCGCATCGGCTAAGGACGCCAAAACCATCACATCTCCAACGATGCCGAATGGCGGCGAATCGATAATGACCCGATCATAGTGCTCGCGCACCCAGGTGAAAAACTCGACAATCACCCCGCTCCCCATCAGGTCGGCCGGACTGATCTCTGAAGATGCCTTGGAGAAAACGATGTCGAGATTATCCACCCCCGAAGGCGTCGGCAGTGTGTCGAACAGCGATGCATCCGCCTTCGCCAAGGTATGGGGCAGGCTATGAAAATCCGTATGCTTCTTTTCGAAAATCCTGGCCAACCGAGGGCGACGCATATCGAAGTCGATCAGCAGCGTTTTCTGGCCACTTTGCGCACAGGAAATGGCCAAACCGCAAGAACTAATGGTCTTGCCTTCTCCCGGCTGAGTGCTCATACAAAGCAGAACCTTGGACATTTCCTGATACCGCGGCGAATCCAACAGATTCCTGAGTCCAGCGACAGCCTCGGCAAACTGCGAAAACTTATCATCGACCACAATACGGGCCAACTGTTCCCGCTTCTTGCGCCGCACATGCGGTAACACCGCCAAGGTCTTCAGATGCAACCGTTGCTCGATATCCGCTATGCCAACGATCTTATCTTCTAAATGATCCAACACTAACACAAAAACTATCCCCAAAAGAAGACCTATCATAGGGCCGGCCGGAAAGATGATCATGGGATTAGGCAACACTGGCTTGGTTGGCTTAAACGCCGGCTCAACCTGTTTGATGATCGCTGTGTTTTCGTCCGAGGCCAACTGCGCTTCGCGTGTACGCGTTAGCAGCGCTTTGTAATTGATATCGGCCACCTCACGTTCACGCGCCAACTGCTCGAGCTTCATTTTTGCAGATACTATTTTTAGCTCTAAGTCGGACATCTTCTTGGTAAGATCATCGCGTTTGGGCGTTAGTTGCGTCAGTTGGCGCTGCAACAAATCGAGATTCGCCTTACAGGTCTCCAAAGCCCTGAACACGACATCAGCAAACTGTTGCGTATAGACTTCGACCTCTTTCTCTTTGACTTTGACTTCGGGATGATTGGCCGTATAACGAGCGAGCAGTGAATTCTTTTCTGCCTTGGCTTTTTGGAGTTGCTGATAGGCCACACTGATTTCGCTCGAGCGTGGCACCGAATCAGGCAGTGTACCAAACTTTTCAGGATCGTTCTGAATCAGTTCCAGCGTCTTACGCAACTCAGTCGCCTTCGTGATATCACTCTCCAACGAAAGAATGTCCGCGTTGAGCTTGGTCAGAGACTGCTGTGAACTCTCGCTTTCACTTGCCATAAAGTCGAGTTGGTTGGCCACGCGGAAATCAAGCATTTCTTTATCTGCGCGCTCCAAGTTCCGCTTCTGCTGTTCAGTGGTTGCAGACAGCCATGAAACAGCCACTTCAGACTCATTCTTGTTCTGGTCTGTGGTGAACATCTCAGACGCCTTGGCGTAGGCGTTGGCCAAATCGGTCGCCAACTGAGGATCGGTTGACCGAACCGAAACTTGGATCAAACGGGAACGACGTTGCAACGTCATTTTCGACGCCACCAAAGTTCCGATTAGCTGCTCATCCGTCACCGTCGAACTGGGGTAGTCGCTCCTGTACTGGGTGACGATCTGGTCGACGACAGCCCGACTGCGAAGGCGCGCCAAACGCGTATTAAAGATCTCGTCCATGGTGCCGCCAACATCGGAGTCGATAATAGCCCCCCTCATACCCATGATGCTGGGACGGCGCATGCTCATTTCGAAAACACTCTCCGCCTCATAAATCATGGGAGAGATTTTGAACACCGCAAATGCCGTGATAAAACCGATGATTACAAACACAATGATCGTAACCCAGCGTTGCGTGCAGACACGAAGCATCCGTCCGATCGTGACTGCGCCCATCAGCGAATCTTCTCCGTCGCCGATCCCTCCGCCAGTCGCACCACCATAGTAGTATCCACCACCGTAGCCCGCGCTCCCAGGCGCCGCATATACAGCCGGAGTTCCACCCCCATAATACATAGCACGGGCAGAACTTCCGGCATACATAGCTTTGCTCCCGCCACCGTAATAAACCGGACGACGCGTGACAGTACCGGATCCAGTAGAAGATGTTTGCTCAGTATCGCTCATCGAACTTCTCCAAAGAAATGGGGCTATTGTACCGCTTTTCGGGGATGCAACCAAAGAACACTTTTCGCCATACTGTTTATGCAGCCGTCCGGGCGCTGGCTGGCAAAAACGACGGCAACATCGACAGAACGATGACCCAACTCATCAGCACACTCGACGAGCGAAAGGGGCTTCCAAACCAACTCTCTAAAAAACAGGCTCCTGTGGCCAGAACACCCGTCAGTACAAGTGGTGAAATCCGAAGCAAAACAAGTCTGCTTCCATTTTCGTCGAGGCCTCCCATTTTCCACGCGATGCGTGTCCGGTGACAAATCGGAACCAGCAGTGTAATTACAGACGAAAACAGCAGACCAAAGCCAAGCAAGCCATACTCACATAGAAACTGCAAACTGTCGTTGTAAACACACGGCTGATCCACCTTGATCAAGCGCCAATCCTTATCATTGACAACGGAACCAATAAAGTGCTGGAACCCATCCACACCAACACCTACCCACGGATGGTCCTGCCAGATTTTCAGCGCGGCAGTTGTCCGAATATTTTTCGTCTCCGCCAACGAATGCCAACACCGTTCAAATGACAGCAATCCCTGCATTTTCGCCGACACCGGATTTGCCGGAAACACATAAATCAGAGCAACGGACAGGCTGATCATCACCACGGCCGACATTAAGAACAGCTTCAACTGCACGTGCTTTGCAACGTGCACATTCAAATAGCACAACCAATAAAGGAAGAGCAGAAACGCTAAAGCAACATAAAGAACGAGTAATAGCGCCTTTGAAAAGAAAAGCATCCCCACCAAGTTTCCCACTACTCCCAACAAAAAGAACATTTCAAAACCACGTTGCCCACGAGCCATAGCATCGGCAAAAACCCCCATTCCTAACATCAACCAGAACCCAAAAAACGCGCCGAGGGCGCAACCTTCACGTCCAAAGGCGTATGCGACATAAGGCTCAACACCACAACTCGTCCGCCAAACCGAGTAACAGGCCAACAGCCCACTAAGCGAGACAGTCGCTTGCAATAAATAACGTTTCCCTGTCTGACTGACTGCGTGACGCAGACAAAGGCACCCAACCACACTTGCAAAAAAAACCGCGACGTTTGTCAGGGATGTTTGAGCCTCCACACTGAACGGTGCCCATGGCACAGCAGGAGGAGTAAATTGCCAGATGTCGGCGTCAGGAAGATACATCAACTTACATCCGCTGTTTAGCCACTGAAAAATAACAAAAAGCAAAACAGACACTCCAAGGTAAAAAAACGGGTCTTTTAAGACTGCTCGAATCACGCGCAGTCTAGCATCCGCCAATGTTTCCCCTCTGCGGACAGAAGGTAATAAGATTGCCGTCTCAAGCGCGACGAACGACAACCACAACAATGGAATAAAACCAAGCGTATGCGGTTGAGACAAATAAAGAAACGGAAAAAACAACACCAGCCCAACATGCACAGTCAACCAATATTTTGTCAACACTTTCTGCATCATAATCTAACCGATACACCTGACCGCATAAAAAATCCGCCCACACAAATACCATCGCGTAGGCGGACACATTGTCTATTAACCGTGGTTCACGGTCAGTACCTGAAACTCAAGCCCATAGTGCCACGATACCGGTCAAACGAGTACTTGTCCTCATCTGACAGTTGATCTTGATACTCAGCACCTAAATACACAGTCGCATACCGCATCAGTTGATAATCGGCCCGCGCCCGAATCGAATAACGGTCCTCTGTGTTCATCCCGCCTGAGGATACGGCAAACTGGTTCTCCTCGCGTCGGTATGAAATGTCGAACCGCGTCGTCAGTTTGCCCATGGGGCGATAAGACAGGCCCGTCGACAGGGCGTAGACCTGCGTCGCTTGATTTTGCTCTTGCTCGCTCGGCTGGAAATAACTGGATCCCGCAATCGTGGCAACCAGTTTCTTGTTGATAACCCAACTCGAATCGAGACTGTACGTCCACCCCACCAACTGATCGCCCTCCGCATACTGGAACCAGCTAGCGCCGGTCAAAATACGGTAGGTAATTTTTTTTGTTGCAGCAGAACCGATACCAGCCATCAGCGAATATCCCGTACTTCCACTACTTATCCCTTTAGCCCCGTCGCTGGTATAGTTCTGATACCCACCATTCAGCAACAGATTGCTCTTCTCGGTGATCTTATATGCACCCTCGAGACCAAGAGACCACTCGGACCACCCGTAAAGGTCATAATATTTTACAGGGTCTTTGGCATAATTGAGATCAGAATACACCCCCGTCAACGTAAGGGATGTCTTCTCGCTCACTTGGTACGATAAGGCGCTGTTGAACGACAACTCATCACGACTGCGCCAGAGACCGCGACCGCCATCAGCGAGTGAATCATTTTGGCCGCTCTTCAAATACTTTTGCCCCAACACCAAGCGAAAACCATTAGCCGTTTCTTTATAGACCTCGAAACTTTCACCGTAACGAGTTGCGTTCAGGGTATCTATATCTAGATACTTGTCGTAAGCGAACCAGCCATTGCCGGTCAAACCCCAGTCATTTCCCTTGTACGTCAAATCAACACCCGGATTGACGGTCAGGATGCTGTCACCCGCGGCTTCCTTTGTATAATACACATTCGAGTCGTACGCGTATTCGAGATTGACGAAAGGCGAAACCGAGAGATTATTGAACTTGAATCCGCGACTCTCCTGCGCAAACGAACAAACGCTCAACGTCGCCATCAACAACAATATGACGACCGTCCTGTGATTATACCCCTTCAAAGTAGACATTGGAAACTCCTTCATCTAATGCAACAGCGCCTCAATCACAACACGACAATCATTTATGGTGAGAACTTGGGGTGTACCAAAATAGCGACACGCCATCGCAACCACATCCTGAAATAATGATGTCCGTCTGATCCGGATAGGGGCCCGGCGTACTCGGTCCGGGCAGCCGATTGATACCGAAATCGACCGGCTGATCAATTGAATATGAAGGCAGTTGTATCAAATCCCCCCCGCCGATGAGTGACGCCGGCTGCCCCGCATTCATATCAGCAAGCAAACGGTCCATATTGGCGTGGCCGACCAAGCGCAACAAAGACTCGCTCGATAATGTGACAGGCTCCACATCCGCCGCCGCAAGCAACCCCTCATAATTCCGGTCTTTCAAAGCGGGGTCTAACCAAGAGGCTGCCAAACCGCGCATCCGGTCGTCCGGCAACAGAGCTAACAGCACATCCCTGAGTTTGGGATTCTTTGCGCCTCGCAGAAAAGCCAACACTGCAAACGTGTTTCGCACCGAAGGTTCGTCGGTTTGTGCGTTGCGGGCAACAGCAGCTTTGATCGCAGCGCTTGCAATACGTTCGTAGGCTTCGTCAGAAAGTTTGTTGTACTCTTGGTCAAACCGTTTGGCCAACTCCTCGGTCACCACGGGCAAAAATTCGACAGGCACATCTGCAAACACCTCTGCGATCACCTTGTACCTCACGTCGCCTGAAGCGTTCGCGATACACGCCACCGATGTCCTCACAAACGAAGCACTCTTTTCTTCGGGACTTACAGGAAGTCTTTTGACTGCTTTCAGAACACGTTGAGTGAACTCGACCCGCTCTTCAGGCAGCACTTTTGCCACTGTCTCGCGCAACACCGACTCTTGAGTCACGGAAGCACCGATCTTTTTCAACCATTGCGCCCGCGTCAACGCCGAAGCATCTTCGGCGCTCACGACACTCACCCCTAGTGTGGCTACCATCGCTACGGCCACAAATAAAAAGGCTCTAAACTGTTTCATGCACGTCTCCTCTGCACTCAATACCACGACTCAGGAACCCAAACCACATCGCCTGGCTTCAACGCGAGATCCAGATCCGAACGGCCCTCTTTTCCAATCAGCTCGATATCCACAATAAACCGTTTCAGCGAACCCTCTTTCTCCCGGCGTGTCACACGCACATTACGCTTGTCCGACACAGCCGTCGTCCCTCCCGCCAACATCAAAGCCCTCGTCACCGTCAGATCACGCGTCGCACTCATGTTCACAGGCCCCGGATGCCCCACCTCGCCCGTAACCAAAACAGAGCCCCACGGCGACTTCATGCCTGCGTTTTCCAGATACAAAAACCCTACTGTCACTTGGGGATCAAGAAAGTAATCCTTATAAGATGCCTTGATTTTCTCCTGCAACTCCACCACGGTCAAACCGTCGCATTTCACAGCCCCAATCAAGGGCATCAGGATGTCACCGTTCGCGTTGACCTCCTTCGACGACTCCTGAACCGCCTCCGAGCCCGACGCCGTAACAGAAACACGAAGCGTCAACCCCGGCTTAATCTTCGGCTCGCCCTCTGGAACATAAACCGCCTGATCGTCGGCACCCGGAATCACCTTCTTGGCCGTCCATGTCCAGCACCCGCTAACCATCGCCAACATCACGGTCGAAACCAACAGACCCAAACACGTTTTCATGACTCTTTTCAAAAGAAAATCCTAAAAAAACTTACGACAAAAAGACTCCTTTTCCTAGAGTCAAATCTAGTGTAGCACTTGAACTGGCATCCCTACAAGCAGGAAAACCTCGAAAAGCTTCAAAAAAAAATGTTCTTTTTTCTCTCATAATTCTTACGGCAACTTAATATGTTTAATATAACATACACTTCACCATGCGCACGAAAACGGGGCGAAACGCACGAAAACCGACACCCCGCAACCCTTTACGCCTTGAAATCGCGCAGGTGTCCGGCCAGAGACAGCAAGCCACGCCAATAGAACCTTAAATCCTCAACGGGGTCGCGCGTCGTGGCTAGCCGCCTCAGAATCGTTTCGGGATGCAGGAACGCCCGGTACACTTGGCGCACGGCCCCCTTGATAACCTCTTCGGGCACGCCCGATTTCATCACCTGCCGCCGCATATCATACTCGTCCCAGTTCGTTGTGAGCAGCAAACCGGCCCGATCCAACTCACGGAACAGCGGCGTCCCTGGATAGGGCACGATCATCGTCACCTGCAGCGTATAGGCGTACCCCTTGCGCAACAGTTTCTGTGCCAGACACACCGTGTTCGCGATCTCCTTCTCCCCCTCCCACGGATATCCGAACATCACGGTCACGTGGACGTTCAGTCCCGCCTGCGACGCTGCCTTAGCCCCCTTCTGAATCTCGTCCACCATCACGCCTTTCACCAGCCGGTCGAGCGTAGTCTGATTCGCGGACTCCAAGCCGAACAGCACCAGGCGGAACCCCGCCTTTTTCATCAGTTTGAAGGCGGTTGCATCCAGACAGCCAAAACGCATGTTGCAGTCGATCTTCACTCGCTTGTTGTAGCCGCGCGCGATCATCTCCTCGCAGAAGGTCTTGAGCCAAGCTCCCGCAGGCATGCACCCCGTATCGTCCATGATCTCGCGCACACCGTACTGTTCGACCAGGTTGCCGATCTCGTCTACAACCTCCTTGGGGTCGCGCGTGCGGAACGTCGGATAGAGCGTCGTCCATGAGCAAAAGGTGCACTTGCCGTGCCAGCAGTCCCGGCCCGACATAATGTACGTGCCAGGCGTGCGACGGTAATTGCCGTTCTTCTCTGAGTAAAGCCGCCACTGTGTCAGATCCCGGTCGATCCACGGCTGCGTTTTGAGGTCATGGTCCAGCTTGAACGTGCCGTTGCTTTTGACCGCACCGCCCTCGCGCCAATAGATGCCCGGCTCCAGCTTGGCGCTGTCCAGCGCCTTTCCAACGGCGTCCCGCAGACACGCCAAGAGGTTCATCAGCAGAAAATCGTAGTCGCCGCCCGCCAGCACGAAATCGACCGGGCACCTTCCGAAGCTCTCTTCCGGCAGGGCCGTCACGTGATCCCCCACCAACACCACTGTCATCTCCGGATACTTCGCCTTCAGCGCGCCTATATAGGCCCAATGCATACTCACGACAGGGGTTTTAGTTTCCAGCATCACCACGTCGGGCTTAAACGCGGCCAGCCTCTCTTCGAACACCGCTAAGCTCCACTCGGATGCGATGCCGTCAAGCCAAGCCACCTCGTGTCCGGCACGCTTTGCAAGCGTCGCAGCAATCGCGGGCACAACCGGATAAATATAGGTGGGACGCGTGAACCATTGGAACTGACGGTTCTGAGACAAAAGCGGCACGCCCTTTTCGGAAGGGATCGGCGGATAAGCTATAGCAACGCGCAAGCGGACCTCCAGTGCTAAAAAAAGGGGCAGGACTCAGTGGGCTCAGAGATGCAGAATATCCAAGGCGACAGGCTCCTATACTGAACCTTGAACCCCAACCCCTTGATCCTGATCAGGTGTGCGATATTAAATCAAAGACGCAGGCGGAGTGACACTGATTTTTTCGCCGGCATTGTTTTCTGCCCCGATTTTTGCAATCATAACCGCCGATGCAAACACGCCCTTCAGACGAGCTAAACCAACGCAACGCCTCGTTCGACAACCGCCTGCGCCCAACACGATTTGATGACTTCGTCGGCCAGCAGAAAGTCCGCGACCGGCTCCTTCTCGCAGTAGAGGCTGCTTTACAACGCAAAGAAGCGCTCGACCACGTGTTGCTTTCCGGACCTCCCGGCCTCGGCAAAACGACGCTGGCCTTCATCTTAGGCGAAGCCATGGGCGTTCATGTGAAAACCACATCGGGCCCGGTCATCGACAAGCCCGGCGATCTCGCAGGTCTGCTCACCAGCCTCGAACCCGGTGACATCGTCTTCATCGACGAGATCCACCGCATGCAGCGGACTGTGGAGGAATACCTCTATTCTGCCATGGAAGACTTCGTGCTCGACATCATGATCGATCAAGGTCCCAACGCGCGCTCCGTGCGGCTGGAACTGCCCCGCTTCACCCTGATTGGAGCCACCACCCGCAGCGGTCTTATTTCTTCGCCGCTGCGCTCGCGCTTCGGCATCACCAACCGTCTCGATTACTACAGCACCGACGACCTCAGCCTGATCATCGAACATTCCGCCTCTAAACTGGAGATCAGTGTGGAGGCCGAGGGTGCCCGTGAAATCGCTGCCCGATCTCGAGGCACACCGCGAATTGCGAACAACCTGCTGCGCCGGGTACGCGATTTCGCTCAAGTCCGCGCCAACAACCACATCACGCGCGACGTAGCCAACGAAGCCCTGTCGCTACTCGAGATCGATCCGCGCGGCCTGGATGAGATGGACATCCGCATCCTTGAAACTTTGGTGCACAAGTTCAACGGAGGGCCCGTGGGGCTCAACACGATCGCAGTCTCAGTGGGCGAGGAACCGGACACCATCGAAGAAGTGTACGAGCCGTTCCTGATCCAAGAAGGCTACCTGGAGCGCACGCCCAAAGGACGCCTGGCCACCCCCGCCTGCTACAAGCGTCTCGGCCTCGTATCGGAGGCACGCCAGAACGAGTTGCCGCTGTGAAGACGTTCTAAAGTGCGCGAGTTCTAGTGTTCCTCGAGTCAAACGATGTGCAAGTCACCTTTTAGTGTGTGCGCTCAGCAAACGCTTCACGTGCGACGTGTTTTACCGGAGTCTTCTCTTTGAACATCACCGATTTCAGGCCTCTTCCGCTTCATATTTAAGGGCTTCCGCACGTTAGAACAGCAGGACTTCCTATGCGCGCCGGAACAGGCCGCTGCGCCAATTTTCGATCAGCATGCTCTCGACCTCTTCAAGACCCTGAGCCTGATACGCCGCGCGCACCGCCGCATATTGCTCGTCGAGAATGCCTGAGACCACCAAACGCGCCTGCAGCCCGCGCGCAACCGACGCAGCGACCTGCGCAGCAAACTGGATCAGAACCGGCGCAAGGATGTTTGCCACGACCACGTCGGCTGCTGGGTGAGCGTGCGAAAGGTCGTCCAGAGAGAAGGGAACGGACACGCCATTGACCGATGCGTTCTCATTCGAGACCTGGAGGCAGTCCGGATCGTTGTCGAATCCGCTCACGTCCGCAAAGCCCAACAGCTTCGCGCCGATCGCCAGGATACCTGAGCCGCACCCCATATCGAGCACCGAACGCCGCGGGTTCTCGGTTGCCAGCGCGTCCAGAAACTTAAGGCAGGCCTGCGTTGTTGCGTGTTTGCCCGTGCCAAAGCTCAAACCCGGATCGAGCAGAATCACACACTCGCCGGGCTTGGCATCATACGCCTCCCAAGAAGGGCGAACCACCACACGGGGAGAGATTTTCTCAACGTGGAAGAAGCGCTTCCAGCTCTCGGCCCAATCGCTTCGAGCCAATGTGCCAAGCGTTGGCACAAGACTCAAGCCGAGGATTTCGCCTGCTTGAACCAGCGCCTTGCTGACGTCATCGGACTGAGTCGCGTTCTCCAGAAAAACATCGACCCGGCACGCCTTTTTCTCGACATCGAACCACGCGGTCGGCGTGAAAAGCTCCGCGTCGATCAGCTCGAAGAGCCCGTCCACTGCGGCCTCAGGCACCGCGCAACTCACCACCGTCAATTCATCATTCATGGTCACCCCAAAAACCGAATGAGGAGATCCGGTTCACCCGAAACTCCCCATTCTTAGTTTCTAACGCCAAAGACTTAGACCACCGTGCAGACCGCCGAGTGGCCCGCAATGTCGGCTTTGATCACCTTGACCAGATCATCCGAAACCGGCTGGTTGAGCTTGATGATCGCCAGCGACCGCTGCGTCTTCGCATTGTGCGGATTGCGCATGTCTTCAATGTTGATGCCAGCATCAGCCAGCTTGCGACTGATCGAGGCGATCACACCCGGACGGTCGTCGTACAGGCAGAAGAGGGTCGCTCCGGTCGGCTCAAAATAGAGACGGTCGAACTCGTCGATGCGCGACACCGTCTGCACACCTTCGGTGACTGTTCCACGGACACTGAAGCTCTTGAGGCTCTTGTTCGGCAGCTCGACGGTGAGATCGATCGTCACGGCGTTGCCATAGCCCTTCTCGGTGTCGGCCTCGCGGTTGACCAGCTCGATACCCATCTCCTTCAAGAATTTGGCCGCCGCCTTGTAATCGTTGTACCGGTCGAAATCGTGCCAGATGCCCGAGAGGATCGAGACGGTCAGCCACTTGCCGAACGGCGCGAGAGCCCCGTAGAAACTGGTTTCCATCATCTTGATCGGCGTCTGGGTTCCGGAAAGCTGCCGCACCAGACTCGCCAAGTTGTAGGCCAGCTCGCAGTAGGCTCGCTCAAGGCCCTCCGGAATGTCGCGGTTGACGATGCAGCTCATGTCGGCCTTCTCGTCCAGATCGATCAGCTCCTGCGCGGCACGCTGTGCAGCCACATAGTTGGCCTCATGAGTGTTGGCGCCGAGATGCGGCAACATGATGTCCGCAATGTCGACCATGCTCTTGGGGCCCGCCTCGTCTTTGGGATAAACGTCGTTCAGATAGCGCAATTTCTTTTCGGCTTTGATCGCACGCAGGGCCTCTTCGTCGACAATGCCGAAGCGGGCGCAGTTGATGATCGTCGCGCCTTTCTTCATCAGCCCGAGCAGCCTGGCGCCAACCAACCCGCGCGTGCTGTCGCCGCCGGGAATGTGGAGCGTCACATAGTCGCACTGGCTGAAGATCTCGTCCAGCGTGGCGGACTCGATGCCGAGGTCGCGCACGCGCTCGCTGTTCACAATCGGATCGTAGCCCAGCAGACGGCACTCAAATCCTTTGAGGCGTTTGGCGACCAGACGCCCGATGTTGCCGAGCCCTACGATGCCAACCGTCTTGCCCGTCACCTCGCGACCCATGTAGTCCTTCTTCTCCCAGCCTCCGGCGCGAGTGGTCGTATCCGCCTTGACGATGTGGCGTGCGTCGGCAAGCATCATGGCGATCACCTCTTCGGCCACGGCGTTGGCGTTCGCTCCTGGCGTATTCATCACGTCGACGCCTTTTTTCCGCGCGTGCTTGATGTCGATCGTGTCATAGCCCGCTCCCGCACGAACCACCACCTTGAGCTGAGGCAGCGCGTCGATCACTGCGGCAGGCACGGTCTCGCTGCGCACGATCACCGCATAGGTGTCCGGATGCGCCTTGGCCTGCTCATCGAGCGGCGTTTTGGCGTCTTGAACGACCTCGTAACCGCCGTGCGCTTTCAGGATGTCAGCCGCGACAGAATCCAACTTTGTCGGGATTAGAACCTTTTTCATGCTTCTACAGTTCCTCATGGTTTGGTATTTTAAACACATCTCGAACAAACAGGTGCGGCAACGGATTGACATTGCCCGTCTGAAAACGAGAATATACTTTAAACGTGTTGGGTGACGGAATCAAGCACGGTTGCTTGTTTCAGTATTAAAACGCCCGAACAGATTGTGAACGGAACGGTTAACGATGACGCATGCGATGACGACTGTTAGCAAAACGAAGCTGGCGGCATTTCTTCTGGTTTCCGCCATCTTTTCCGTGAGCGCGCAAACTGGGCGCCCCGGCGAGAACCAAGGGTACGCCACGGACAAATTCGACGGGTTTGAATCGATCGACAGAGACGACAGCGTACCGCAAAAGGAGAAGTCATTCTGGTACTCAGTCTCGGAACCTACTGCCGAAAAGCAACTCGCACGCGCCATCAAGTTGGAGTCAGAAGGCAGAAGCCGGGCCGCGCGCAAAGCCTATGAGGCTCTGATCCGCGAATGGCCCACGATGCCCCAAGCCTCCACCGCGCAACTGAACCTCGCCCACCTGTATGAGACCATTGGAAAATTCGACAAGGCCTTCGATGAGTACCAATATTTGGTGACCTATTTCGCCGGCAACTGCCCGTACAATGAGGTGCTTGACCGCCAGTTCAGAATCGCCAACTACCTGTTACACAATAACCGGAGCATGTTCGGCTGGCTGCTGAACGGGATGGATACAATCCGCGGACGCTTCGAGCAGATTGTCCGCAACGCCCCGCGCTCTGCCATCGCACCGGAGGCCATGCTGATCATCGGCAGCATCCGCGTCTCAGAAGAAGAACGCGAGGAGGCTATCAAAGTTTACGACGGCATCCTCAACCGTTTCCCAGACACCCCGCAGGCCCTTTCCTCGGCCTTCCTCGCCGCCCAGTGTCGCCACGACCTCGCGGTGAGGCACAACTATAACGAGTCCCGCTGCCGCGAGGCGATCGCCTTCTTCAAGGCGGTGCTGGTCCGCCTCCCCAATCATCCTCAGAAGGGGCAGATGACTGCGTGGCTGAATGAGCTCACCACTCTGCTCATCGAGCAAAACTACCAACAGGCCGTCTTCTATGACACCCGCCAGCGCAACCCCGATGCGGCCAAAGCCGCCTACCGCCGTTTTCTCACCGAATTTTCCGATTCGAAGTACGCTCAGCATATTCGCGACCGTCTCGCGGAACTCGAAAAGAGCCACACCCCGGCCAAATAAGGAGATCGCCAATGCCTACGAAACATTGCCTCATCTTGACACTTTCAGCCACCCTTCTTGCCGTCGCGGGCTGCTCCACCTACCGTCTCAGATCGACTGTGCCGGAAGAGCTTCGCACCGTTGCCGTGCCGGTTTTCGAGAATGCTTCCGGCTACCCCGAAATCGATGCGGTTGTTACCCAGTACGTGCTCCGCGAGTTCCAGCGCGAGGGGACTTTCAAAATACGCGCCGTGGACAATGCCTCGCTGAAGCTCCTAGGCAAGCTCGTCAAAACCGACCTGCTGCCCCTCAAATATGACCGCAACTACGGTTCACGGACATCCGAATACCGCTATACGCTTGTGGCTGAGATCACCCTCGTTGAACGCAGCACAGGCAAGCTCCTGATCGACGCCATGCCCATCAAGGCCAGCACCACCTTTCTGACGCATGGCGACATGCTCACGGGCATGCAGGATGCCTACCCGCGCATCGCAAAAGAACTGTCGCGCTCAATCGTCGATGCGGTGCTGGCGCATTGGTGAGTTCTGCTTATGCGGATGCACGACACACATCAGGTCGAACGCGCTGTTCTGGCCCAAGTCATCCACTCCCGGATGGATCCCGCCGAAGCCGCGGATTCGCTGCTGGAACTCGCACGCCTTGCAGACACCGCCGGGCTGGAAGTCGCCGGACAGCTCACGCAGAACCGCGAGAAGCCTGACGGGGGCACCCTTTTCGGCACAGGCAAGGTCGAGGACCTGAAAGCGCTCGTCTCCGAAAAAACAGCGAACACTGTCATCTTCGACAACGAGCTCAACGCCATCCAGTCCTACAACCTCGCAAAGGAACTGGGCGTTCGCATCATGGACAGGACCGAGATCATTCTTGAAATCTTTGCGCGCCGCGCGCGTTCTTCAGAGGCTCAAACACAGGTTGAACTCGCCCAGCTCGAGTTCCAACTCTCGCGCATCCCCGTCACCCAAGCGCAACAACGCTTCAAAGGCGGCATCGGCATGAAAGGCCCGGGCGAAAGCCACCTTCAACTCAGAAACGAGCCCCTGCGGCGACGCATCGCCGATCTGAAGAAACGGCTGTCCGACATTCACGACCGCCAGACCACCCGCAGCAAGTCCAAGCGCGAATGGCCGGTCGTTTCGCTGGTAGGCTACACCAACGCAGGCAAGTCAACTCTGCTCAACACGCTCACGGATGCCGACGCGTATGTCGACGACCGACTCTTCGCCACACTCGACACCAAAACGCGCAAAGTCTGGCTGACCGAGAAGCGCCAAATTCTTTTAACTGACACCGTGGGCTTTATCCGCAACCTGCCCCACGGCTTGGTCGCCTCGTTTAAGTCCACGCTCAACGTCGCCGTCCAGGCTGACCTGCTTCTCATCGTCGTCGACGCCGCCTATCCGCGCGTAGACGACCATATCGCCGTCTGCTATCGCACACTCGAAGAGATCGGCGCAAAGGACGTGCCGCACCTTCTCATCCTGAACAAGTGCGACCGCGGCAGCGCCGACAACACGGTCCTGCACGTCACCGAAAAATACCCGCAGGCCATTCCGGTTTCGGCCAAAACCGGCTACGGGCTTGACCTCCTCAAACGGGCCATGATCGAGGAACTTCAAAAATGCTGCACGTTGTGGCGACTCCCATCGGCAACCTCGCCGACCTGAGCCCGCGCGCCCTGGACGCGCTGAAAACCGCGGACCTGATCGCTTGCGAAGATACGCGCCGCACGTGGGGCCTGTTGAGCGCTTTCAACATCCCGCGCCCAGAGATGGTCTCCTACCGACAAGGAAACGAGGAGCGCACCGGCGACTACATTCTGCAGGCGATCAATGCCGGACGTTCCGTTGTGCTCTGTTCCGACGGAGGCTACCCCGGCATCAGCGACCCCGGCTACCGCCTGATCCGTCGTGCGGCACAAGAGAAAGTCGCCTTCGACGTCCTCCCCGGCGCCTCGGCCGTGGATCTCGCCCTACTCTTCTCAGGACTGTCCACATCGAGCTTCACCTTCAAAGGCTTCCCGCCCCGCAGGCCCGGCGCGTTGCGCCGCTTCTTCGAGGAGGAGAAAACGCTGCCCCACACCCTCATCTGCTTCGAATCGCCCTTCCGCATCGCACCGGCGCTCAAGGCAGCGCTCGAAGTCCTCGGCGACCGCGAGGCCGCAGTCTGCATCGAACTCACCAAGGCGCACGAGCGCGTCGTCCGCGGCTTCCTCTCTGAACTCATCCCGCAGTTCGACGGCAAGACCGTCAAAGGCGAGGTCGCCTTCGTCGTCGCCGGCGCCAACCCCAAGTTCGCGCGGGAAACCGAAGAGCCCGAAAACGGTGTTTCCGAATAGTTGAAAAGCAAACGTTCAACGCTCAAAGAGACATCTTCCACACTTGAAAATCGAGCGTTGCGCGTTCTGCGGTGAGCGCTTCTGTTGTCAAGTTTCTAGCCACTCCTTTCCGGGTTCACCCCATGCGTTTACTTTTTCTCCAACTCCCACGCCTCGACCCCGACATCACCTCGCCTGGTGAGAACCTGATGCCCGCGGCGGCATGCCTGCGCGCGGCGCTGGAACGCTCGCCCGAGGCGAAGCACTGGACGGTCATCGAGACGCCCGTCTGTCAGGACACCGACGCCGACGCGGCGCTCGCAGAGCAGATCGCTGCGCTGCACCCCGACGCGATCTCGGCAACCTGCTACCTCTGGAACATCGAGCGCACGCTGCGTCTGCTCAAACGGCTGAAGAAGCGCCTGCCAGCGATCAAGATCGTGATCGGCGGTCCTGATATCGCCGCGAACCATCCGCTGCTGCCGGAGGTGACAGACGCTCGACGCCCGACGCTCGACGCTCGGTTTCCCGCTGACGCACTGGTGGTCGGCGAAGGCGAGACCGTCTTCCCTGCCGTGTTGCGCTTCTTCCGCACCGGGCAAACTCCGAATTTCCGCGGCGTCGCGTCGCGTGCCGAGAACGGCACCTTCGCTGAGGGCATGCGCAAACGCCCGGTCAAACCGCTTCACGAACTCCTGCCAGCGCCGGGCCACCCGATCAACCGGCCCGACGCCTTCGGCATGGCTTATCTGGAGACCAACCGCGGCTGCCCCCTGCGCTGCGCCTTCTGCTGCTACAACCTGCGCCGCAGCACCACCACCTGCCTTCCGCCTGAAGAGGTCGCCACGCGCATCCGCATCCTGCGCGAACGCGGCGCGAAAGAGATCCGGCTCGTCGACCCCACCTTCAACGCGCACCCCCGCCTCGATGAGATCCTCGACGTCATGACACGCGAAAACAGCGATCGCGCGATCGCCTTTTTTGTCGAGATCCGTGCTGACACGCTCACAGATGAGCAGGCCCTCCGTCTCTCGGCCGCCGGCGTGGCAGAGGCGGAGGTCGGCATCCAGAGCACCGACCCGAAGGTTCTGAAGATCATCCACCGGCCCCTCAATGCCGACCGCGTATTGCAGGGCATCGAAGCGCTGCTTCGCCACGGCATCAAGCCCACCTTGGATTTCATGTACGGTCTGCCCGCACAGGACGAGCGCGACATCGAGCGCTCGCTCGACTGGCTCGCGCGTTTCGCCGACGACATTCATCCGCAATTTCTGCCCACGCTGCTGCTGCCTGGCACGGAGTTGCGCGACCGCGCCGAGGAACTCGGCATCCGCGCTCAGCGTTTGCCACCCTACCGCGTGCAATCCACCGACGCCCTGTCCTCTCGCCAACTCGCGGAGATCGAATCGTGGGCCAACGAGCGCCTTGGCGGTTTTGACTCCCCTACGCAACGCTTTGTCGGCGTGCGACTGCCCGACCTTTTTCCCAGCCGCACACGCTTAACTCATTCCTCCGACGTCCGACATCCGACTTTCTCCAACCGTCACGCTTTTATCTTCTCAGGCTCCGACCTTTTCTCGCAACAGCATGCGATCGCAGCGACGATCCGTAAACTGGTGCTAGCCGAGCCCCACATCCTCTGGCAGTTCGTGCTCGAACCGACGGAGGAGGAACCGCTCGATCTCTTCGATTTTCTGATCTCCGCCTTCGACAAGCTGCCCCCTCACTGGCTCGACAGGCTCGTCTCGCCGCCCGGCAAGAAACGTCTCTGTGCCCGTCGCCTTTTCGTCAAGCTTCCGCGCAGAACCCGATTCGACCGTAGCTGGACCGGCGAAGTCGAAGCATTGCTGTCTTCTCGTTTCCACTGACAGCCCGCGTCACACCTGCGGCAAAGGCATGTCCAGCATATCCGCCACAGCCCGCAACAGTTCGGTTTCGTCCTGGGTCAGGGCCCCATCCGCTCGTACCACAGCCGAACAGGCCGCGACCAGCTCCCCTTTCGACACTGGCGAGAGCCTCCCCAGACTGGCCAGAGCCCGGTCAAACGTTTCGAGCGTGCACGAAGAGCGGTCCGGCAACAGATTCCCAATCCCAAACGACGGTGCCCGTGCGACACCCGCCCTCCAAGCCTCCTCGGCCAGCCCGTCATCTTGTAGCTGCCCCGAGTATGCCAACATCCCCAAAACGACTGCCGCCTCGAGCCGAGACTGATCAGGCGGCAGCGGTTTCTGCCGTACATCTGACACACCCGTCAACGGACTCAGTCGCCGCGCCACGCGCCCCTGCAGCATGTATTCGAAAAGCGAGACCTCACCATCGGCTTCGGCTAACTCCCGAACGAGACGGACACACGCAGCTCGCGACGCGGAGTCACGGTGCCGGGCCCCTTCGACCGCCAGCTCCACGACCATGCGCCGCGCCGCCCGATTCTCGCGCCGCAGAACCGTCTGCCAGCGCTCGGCGGCCGTCACCAGTGACTGTCCCTCCAAGGCCAGAATCCGTCCGCGCTGCCGCTGGCGGACCGCGTCGTCTTCGCTGAGCAGAAGCGCGTAAAGAATTCCCGCCGCATCAAGAGGGTTCGACACGGCCCCGCGCAAGTCAGGGGTGAGGCCCCGAAGAAAGGCGGAAACCTCTCCCATTCCAGCTCCACCCAATCCCGTCACAAGATTCTCGACCGCGTTTTCAGAGTGAAGGGCAGCCGTCTCCTCCGCCGCAGCGGGAGGCACTGTGCGCAGCGCCCACTGAGAATAATCACCGTCGAAACCGGGATCGATCCGCTGGATGCGTTCAAGCAGCGGCGGATGCGTGGCGAACAGCCCGTCAAAACCGGACGCCGAAGTCGACGCAAACAGCAGATGAGACAGCTCGTCCCGGTTGGAGCAGTGCATCGCGTTCGAATATCCCGATGCGCCAATCCGCTTCAGCGCGCCCGCCAGTCCTGAAGGGCTGCGCGTAAACTGCACAGCCGAGGCATCCGCGAGAAACTCGCGCTCACGGGATACGGAGCATTGGATCATCCGAGCGAAAAAGACGCCAACGCTGCCGATAACCCAGAACGTCAATCCGGAGAGGAACAGAAACAGGACGATGCCACCACCGCTCTTTTTGTTAGCCGAGAGGCGGACTTTGCCGATCAGCTGCATCAGCCCCCGTCCGATAATCGCCGTCACGAGAATGCCGAAGAGAACTCCAATCAGCCAACTGTTCAGGCGCATGTCTCCATTCAGGATGTGGCTGAATTCATGCGCCACGACGCCCTGCAGCTCATCGCGTCCGAGCCGCTCCATCGCCCCCCGCGTCACTGCGACAGCCGCATCTCCCAGACAGAAGCCAGCCGCGAACGCATTGATGCCCGGCTCTCCGTCCAGAACAAACACGCGAGGCACGGGCACTCCAGAGGCCAGCGCGACCTCCTCAACGATGTTGAGCAGTCGCCGCTCATTGAAATCAAGAGAGTTGGGTGCGATCTCACGTCCGCCCGCCGAGCGCGCCACCGAAGGGCCGCCATCCGAGAGCGAGGCACGCCGGTACATCGTTCCACCCGCGATGACGGCCAGACTCAAGCCTGCCGTCAGCAACATCCAGAACGGATCCCACGCGAGCACGAGAAAAGCGGGCGAGCTGTCGATGCCGCCACCCACCTGCCTGTCGGCCCCGACTAAGCCGGCACCTAAATTGAACACAGCCCGCGAGGCGAAATAGAAGGCACCTACAATCAGGACAACTGCCAGAGCGTAATAGACCAGCAGGACGCGCGTCTTGCGACGAGCAGCCTCTTGGCTGTCAAAAAAGTTCATGGATCACCGTCTCAAAAGTGAACCTGGGGGGCCTGCCGCTCCGCGACCGACTCCAGTTCGAGCGGTTGCGCCGCTTGAAAACCGAATGCCGAAGCGACCAGAGAGTTGGGGAAGACCTCGCGCTTGTTGTTGAAAACCATCACCTCGTCATTGTAGGCCTGCCGCGCAAACGCTATGCGGTTCTCGGTTGAGGTGATCTCCTCCTGAAGTTGCATCATCGTCTGGTTCGCCTTCAGGTCCGGATACTGCTCAACTACCAGCATCAACCGATCCAGCGTGCCACGCAACACACCTTCCGCTCCCGACAGCGCACGCACCGCAGCTCCGTCGGCCGGTGCCGCGGCAGCCGCTTTCGCCGCAGCCGCAGCCTGATTGCGCGCCGTGATGACCGCTTCCAGCGTGCCGCGCTCGTGCGCTAGGTAGCCTTTAGCCGTTTCGACGAGATTGGGAATCAGATCGTAACGGCGCTTCAACTGCACATCGATCTGTGCAAACGCGTTTTTGAACCGGTTGCGCAGCTGGACGAGTCCATTGTAGATGCCGACCGCCCAACCGATCAACAGCACAGGAATCACAACAATGGAACCAAGGATACCCAATATCAGTATACTCATTTTCCGTCCCCGCCTTTCTCATTCGGTCGCCAGCGCATCATCACGTTTTTAGCCTTGTAGTCGTCTTCCAGAAACAACACATAACTCCCGTCCCGCAGCCGCTGCACGCGCAGCGCGTCTTCGAGATCCAGCAGCCCCAACTCGCCGGTCACGCGCTCAGGCACCAGATTGCCGATGAACCGTCCGTCCGCCAGCCCGTACACTTTCACGAAGGCCCACTTGGTATTGTCCTCGGCCAGCCCGCGCGTGTAGCATACGAAAAGAAAATCGCCCGCGATCTCGAACGACATCGGTTCGGCCGACTCGTGCCCCTTGCTGCCTTTGCTGTAGGGTAACACAGCCGACCACAGCTTCACGGGCTTTCCTTTCAGCGCATCACGGTACACCGCAACCATCGGCCCCATCGGTTTCCAGTGTTGGTGCTTGTCAGCCCCCGCATCTCCTCCGAACGCGACAATGTCGCGCTCCACGTCCACCTTGAAACGCCGCAGTTCACTGATTTCCACTGGGCGTGCGACTTCACGAGCGTCTTTCCAAGCCCACTGCGGCACGCCCTTTTCGCTAAAGCCCTTGAACGCCACCCCATATGCGGCTTCGCGGAACACCCGCCAGAGCGTGCCCTGCACATCCACGAACATGCACCCACCGCCCGCCTTCTCCACCGCTTCGTATTCGTCGGCCTGCATGGCACCGTCACCGTTACGATCAGTCCAACACCACGCACCGTCAGCAGGCTGACCGCGCGGCCAGCCATCCGGCTTTCTTTTCACCTGCTTTTTCGAGAACAGCGCCGCCGGGACCGCGGTCTCTCCGTCCATCGCGAAATTGAAACGGCAGGCCTGCACGTAGTCCTGTCCCATGTTGGAAACGAAGAGCACCGGCACGCCCTGCAGCTTTAAGAACCAAGCGTTGGCAGACCAAATGTGCAAGCGCGGATCGTCGGGATACTTCCATGGGTTTACCGTGTAGGCCGCATACACGGCCTGTTGGCCTGCAGGCTTTGAGAAGTCGACGGTGAAACGCTCCTCTTTGGAATAGATGTCGCGCCCCGTCTCCGCATCGAAGTCGGCCAGGTCCACAAAGAACAAGCCGCCTCGCCGCCAACGCAATGCGCCGTCCGGCCCGTACGACTCCAACACCGTTCCGCCCCCGCCCGTGCAACCGTCGTTCGCAACATAGACGTTGCCCGCCGCGTCCGCACCGATGCCGCGCGGATGGTTGAAACGCCGCTCGCCCACGCGGCCCGCGACCGGTCCGCCGAAGATGCCACGCGGCTCGCCAAAGGTGCCACACGGCGAAGGTGCCGCGCGTTCGAGGCCATCGTACAGCAGAATCTGCTGCGACACCCCCGCATCGCTCACCAGCAGCCGTCCCTTCGCATCGATCGCCAAATCCGTCGGACGCACAGCATCGCCGAATGTCAGCCGCGAGGTTTCCTTGCCCACGGCGTCATAGCGTGCCAGCGCCCAAGCGCCCGTCTGCTCGTCTTCCGGCGCGCAAAGGATCCACAGCATCCCGCGTGCATCCATCACCATACGGTCAGGTCGCGACACACGCCACGAGCGCTTCTCGGCCATGGTTTCAGCGTCATAAACGCGCACGACACCTTCGCGCTTCACCGCCACATAGAGTTCGCTCTCCGTAGCCCACATGCCTCGAATCGTTTCCGCTGTCCCCTCGGACACCTCGGACACAACTTTGAAACTCGCCTTGAGGGTGTCGCCTTTGCCACCCTTGCCGCCTTCGAACGGAGAGCCTGAGCGGAAATCGCTGCGCAAGCGGCGCGACACACCCCACCACTGAAATCCCTTGGGAGGCCAAGTCGCCGCGTCTACGAGTCCGCCATGCTCGTTCTCCGCATGCTGGGCGACAAACACATATTTCGAGCTGGCAGTGACCGCTTCGCCGCCACCGTAGCCCCATCCATGCGTGTGCGTAGCCGCGCCGTTCCATGTGCCAGCCTGGCTGAAGTGCATGACATTGCCGCCGCCCTCCTCCCATCCGACATGAGTGAAAATTTCACCTTCGGGAGTCACGCAAAGATCGTCGACATCCTGAAGCACCCAGTTGGGATTGCCTCCCCAGTCGTTTCCGACCCACGACACCTCGCAGGGCAATTCAGCCGCCTGGGCGAAAAGCGCAGCGATTGCGCAGACACAGATGGTAACCGTCTCCCTCACAGCCCGAAGCTCCTCCCCCGCCTAAGGGCACATTGCCCCCATCTCGGATTCGACCCAGTGTGTCGCGTGATGAACCAGGTCGGTGGCGTTGCGCAACCCGAGCTTACGCTTGATATGTTCGCGATAGGTCTGAATCGTTTTGACGCTCAAATGGAACATCTCGGCGATCTCTTGCGTCGACATCCCCTTCCCAATGGAGGAAAACACCTGCAATTCGCGGTCGCTGAGTTTCTCGATGCTGGTGCGCGTATCCAGCCCTTGCCTGTTTGAAACATACTGCTTCAGCATGTGGGCGGCGATGGCCGGGCTCACATAGAGTTCTCCGCGCAAGACACACCGGATCGCTTCGATCACTTTAGCGCCCGGCTCCTGTTTCATGATGTAGCCGTGCGCGCCGGCACGCAACGCGCGCTCAGCATATACGGTCTCTTCGTGCATGGACAAAACAAGCACCTGCATCCGGGGATAGCGGGCATGCATATCCTTGAGGAGTTCAATGCCGTTTTTCCCTGGCAGCGAGATGTCCAACAGCACGAGGTCGGGGACCTCTTTCGCAAGCGCTAAAAGCGTCTCTTCCGCATTTCCGACTTCAGCGGAGACCTTCAGCTCCGGCGTTGTCCGAATCAGATTGGCGATGCCCTCGCGAACAAGCGGATGGTCATCCACAAGCAACACTTTCTTGGGCTCGCATGGGGACGCCCCCCCCCCTCCCGTGCCATTCTTGTCGCATCTCACATGTCACCTCCCAGCCCGCCGAAAACAGAGCTCCAACCCCAAACACCGGCCAACAGCAATTCAATTAACGCGCACCAAAATATAGTTGTTTTCATATGTTTAAATCATACTTATATTAAATGAAAAAGCAAGCCTGACTTCAACATATCAACACATTTTTTGCAGAAATAATCGTTGTCATCGCCCCCTGCGTTGCCGTATCCTGATCAGACATTGTTGGCCATGGTGTCGTCTCATCCTTCAGGCTTGGTGGGTTCAACGAAGGATGCCCATAGGCTGCCTTTTTCGCAAGTCCGAGACACGCAACTCTGAAAAGGGCCGTGTCTGTTCCGGATAGACGCAAGTCTGCCCGGGCCCAGGGAGAAGGATTTTTCTAACAGAAAGAACCTTACGGAACACGAAACAGGCAGATAAGGCTCCTGCCCGCACATGAAGTGCGCCCCGACAAAAACCCTGTATGAACGAACTGATTGTCTTCCTCCTCCAAGACAAACCCTCTGGTCGCAGTCGCCTCCAGAATTTGGCTCACGGACTCTCCGACACTTTCCACGCCTTTTGTGAGGCGACTTTCCCCTCCGAAGAACCCATCGACTGGCCCCCGCTGCGCATTGTCGCAGTCACGAGTGCCGAGGAACTGAACAACGCGCTTTTTCTGGCGGGTGACAGCGCCAACGGACTGCTGACAAATGAAGGCAAGGGCTGCATTCTCTTCTTACTCGACGACGCCTTCACCGATGAAAGCAGCGGGTATCGGGTGCCCCTGCATGCTCTAACCATCGACAGCATCCCGCTTCCCCAATGGCTCAACACCTATTTTCCTGCGATCCCCAAGGTCGTCCTCACGACGCCTGGGGCCGAGAAGGTCCGCATCCCTTCGAAGCGCTGGGTCCTCAAACCCAAAGATTTCTTCACGAGCATCGATGAGCATCAGCCGCGTATCCGACATCTGTTCCGCGCCCTGTGGGAACCGCGTTTCTGGCATGCGTTGCGCCACTACGTCACCTGTGAGGCCGGCACATCGTGGCACACGCCCGGCCATAACGCGGGGCACGCCTTCAGCCGGTCGCTCTTTCTTCAGGGGTTCCGTCACGAATACGGCGGCATGAGCTTCCGTTCGGACCTCAGCGTCTCCGTCCACAGTCTGGGCGACCTTTCCAAACCCGATTCGCGGACGCCTCTCGCAGACGCCCAGCGCCTGACCTCTGAGATTTTCGGATCGGCCCAGAGCTGCTACATCACCAACGGCTCGACGACGTCGAACAAGGCCATGCTGATGACCTTGCTACGCCCCGGCGAGACGGTGCTGCTGGACCGCAACTGCCACAAGTCCGTCCACCACGCCGTGGTGATGGCAGGCGCGATTCCGAACTATCTGCCAGCCCGCTTCAACGCCCGCCTTGGCGTCTGGGGGCCGATCGCCATGCGCGACCTCCGCAACGCGATCAGCGCCAACTACCCCGAGAACGCCAAACCGCGCATGCTGGTGCTTACAACCTGCACCTACGAAGGCATCCTCTACCCCGTGTGGGAGATCGCCCGCCTCTGCGAGCGGCATGGCATGCTCTTCTACGCCGACGAAGCCTGGGCCCCCTATCTGAGCTTCCACCCCTACTACACCTCCGTTACCTCGCATGGCAAACGCGTGCGGTACAACGCCATCCACGAAACCACCAGCGCACATTTCGCAGTGCACTCGACGCACAAAACCCTCGCCGCCTTCAGCCAGTCCTCGATGATCCACGTGTCGTTGCGTTTCAAGCAGCTCTTCGAAGGCGAATCTGCCGACTGGAAGTGGTTGCGCACCCGCTTCGCACTGAATGGCCACGGCTCGTATGAGAAATTCAGCCACGACCTGCATGAAGTGCTGCGCTACTGGCATTCGACCTCCCCGCACTATCCGATGATGGCCACGCTCGACTGCGCAGGCGTGCAGATGCGCCTGGAAGGGCTCAAGCTGATCGAAGAGCGCCTGCGCTGGGTCAAGGACTTCAAGCAACGTGTGGCGTGCGATTGTAACTTGCCCGAGGACGCCTGCTTCGTCGGGTTGCGCGAAGTCGTCGGCGAGGCAGATGCAGACATCTACGAGCGCGAAGGCTACATGCATGACCCCCTCAAACTTGTGCTCTCCTTCAAAACGGCAGAGGCGTGCAAGACCTTCAAGAACCTGCTGCGCGGCCTCAAAATCCAATGGGAAAAGTCCACGCCCGTCACCATCCTCTTCCTCGTTTCGATGGGCACCGTCGAGGATCATTTCGAGCACCTCTATCGCGCCATCCTACAGGTAAAGGACACCATTGGGCGCCCCGAGCGCGACGCGTTCGACAGCAGCGTGGCGGCAGCCGTCAACGGCCAAGCCACCGTCCTTCCGCGCGACGCGGCACTGTGCGACGGCGAACTGATGGAGCTGAGCCAGACCGAAGGCCGCGTCAGCAGTCAGCTGCTGGTCCCCTACCCACCTGGCATTCCCGTCTTCCTGCCTGGGCTGACCATCACGCGCCCGATGATCGACATCGTCCAGGCCGTGGCAGACACCGAGGGCCCGGATGCGGTTCACGGCCTTTTCGTTCGCGGCAAAAAATATTTCGTCGAGGTCATCCGCCACGATGAAGAGGACAAAATCCACTGGCTCACAGACAGGCCCTCCAGCCCTGCCGCGCCACAGGCTTGACGGCGGCAAAACGGATGAATCGACTTGCAGCCGCCGCTCAACGTGTTTATCCTATCCGTGTGTTTCGCTTGCACGAACTTCTGGAAAGGAGCGCGTCATGCAGATAAAAGTGTTGATCGTCGCTGTTGGCTTAGCTTTTCTCACGGGGTGCGATTACACGGTGTCCCTCGTCAAAACGCCTGAGTTACCCATCGACCAAGCGCTCATCGGAGCTTGGTCGCAATCGGACGGAAACGAGAAGACGGAGCACTTGCTGGTGCTGCCGCTCGGGCCGAACGAATATCTGGCCTCTTTCCCGGCCGGCGAAAAAACCGCCATGTTCGCCCGTGCCTGCCTCTGCCGCACAGAGGGCCGCACGTTTGTTCAACTGACCTGGTTCGGCACCGCACAAGGCCTTGTGCCGGAGGACGGACGCGTCTTCCAATACGCCACTTACTCCGTCAAGGGCGACACGCTCTACGTCAACCTGTTGAACGCCGACGTGGTCAAGCGCGACACGCCCACAGCCGAAGCGCTGATCCAAGCCATCGCCGCCAACAAGGACAAGCCCGATCTGTTCAGAGAAACGATGATCTTCAAGAAAGAAAAGCCGCCGGCAGACACCAACGCACAAGTGACGCGTCCGCCCCTGCCGGCGGCCTGGCGCTAATGTCCGGGCAAAGGCAAGTCCGCCTCCCTTATTTCAGAAAGGTCTTCCATGACGTTGAAGCTCGACCCCGTTAAACTCGCCGACTGGGAAATCGCCGAGGCCGCCGAACCTTTCCTCAGCCCCATCACCGACATTGCCGCAGAGCTCGGGCTCTTGCCCGGCGAAGTCATCCCCTACGGGAAACTGCTCGCAAAGATTGATGCCTCGGCCGTGCACGCACGCCTCGGCAGCCAGACCCACCGAGCCAAATACATCGACGTCACAGCCATCACGCCGACGCCATTGGGTGAAGGCAAAACCACCACAACCCTCGGCCTGGTTCAGGGTCTCGGAAAGCTCGGCAAACGTTCTCTGGGTACGGTGCGGCAGCCAAGCGGCGGGCCCACCTTCAACATCAAGGGGTCGGCCGCAGGCGGCGGTCTCGCCCAAGTCGTCCCGCTCTCCCCCCTCTCGCTCGGCCTCACCGGCGACATCGACGCCATCACCAATGCCAACAACCTCGCCATGGTTGCCCTGACCGCGCGCATGCAGCACGAGCGCAACTACGATGACGCCCGTCTCGTTCAAAGCCACCTCTCGCGGCTGGATATCGACCCCTCGCGCATCCAGATGCGCTGGGCCATGGATTTTTGCGCCCAAGCGCTCCGCAACATCGAGATCGGCCGCGGCGGCACCATGGACGGCTTCCAGATGCCCTCGGGTTTCTACATTACGGTGGCGTCGGAAGTGATGGCTGTGCTCGCCATGGCCTCGGATCTCGCCGACCTGCGCGCGCGCCTCGGGAAAATCATCGTGGCCTACTCCAAATCAGGAAAGCCTGTCACCACCGCCGACTTGGAGGTGGACGGCGCCATGGCCGCCTGGCTGACCCGAGCAGTGAACCCCACGCTCATGCAGACGCTCGAAGGTCAGCCCATGCTGGTCCACGCAGGCCCCTTCGCGAACATCGCCATCGGGCAGAGTTCGGTCATCGCCGACCGGCTCGGCGCGGAGCTCTGCGACTACCTTGTCACCGAGAGCGGCTTCGCTTCCGACATCGGGTTTGAAAAGTTCTGGAACATCAAGTGCCGGTGCTCAGGCCTGAAACCCGACGCCGTGGTGATCGTCGCCACCGTGCGAGCCCTCAAGCTTCACGGCGGCGGCCCCGCCGTGCTGGCGGGACGCGCGCTCGACCCGGTCTACACGAGTGAGAACCTCGCCCTCCTTGAAAAAGGGTGCGACAACCTCCTCGCGCACATGGGCATCGTCAAACGGGCTGGCATCCGTCCGGTGGTCTGCCTCAACAGTTTCCATACCGACACGCCCGCCGAACAGGCGCTCGTACGTCGCATCGCAGAAGCCGCAGGCGCGCGCTTCGCAGTATCCAGCCACTGGCTCAAAGGCGGAGAAGGAGCGATCCAACTCGCCGAAGCGGTGATCGAGGCGTGCGAAGAGCCCAGCCGCTTCGCCTTCCTCTCCGACCTGTCCGAGCCGCTCTCGAAACGCGTCGAAGCGATCGTCAAGGAGGTGTACGGCGGCGACGGCGTCACCTACTCCACCGAGGCTGCCGCCAAGCTCGCGGCTTTCGAGGCCGACCCCGCCGTCGCACACCTGCCCGTCTGTATGGCCAAGACGCAGTACAGCCTCACGCATGACGCCAAGCTGCTCGGGCGGCCCAAGGGGTGGACCCTTCCCGTGCGCGATTTCCTGCTCTACCAGGGTGCCGGGCTTGTGGTGCCGGTGGCGGGAGATATTAAGCTCATGCCCGGCACGGCTTCGAACGCGGCATTCCGCAACATCGACATCGACACAGCGACAGGCAAGGTCAAAGGCCTCTTTTAAAAGGATTCTCCCGTGACCAAAGAAGAGATCCGACTGCAAATGCGAGAGAAGCGACACGCGATCACCGACGAGGAGCGCAGGGCCGCCGGGAAAACTATCTGTAAGAATCTGATGGGCGACACCGTCAACCTGTTACTTCACGCTTGGCGGGCCTGCATTTACATCAGCACCAAGCACGAGATTCCGACCCGCTACATCGTCCGCGCTTTTTGGGAGGCGGGCCGTGAAGTCTGTGTGCCGGCCTGGAGCACAAACGACAAAGTCTACAAGCTCTACTCGTTAGACCCCCGCACAAAACTGATCACCGGCCACCACGGCATCCGCGAACCCGCCGTGCGGATACCGGTCTTCCCTTGGGATGTGGACGCGTTCATCCTGCCCGGACTGGCCTTTGACACCTGCGGCGCAAGACTGGGCTTCGGGGCTGGGCATTACGACGGCATCCTCGCCAAGGCAGCCAAATCCGCACCGCGAATCGCCCTTTGTTACGACTGGCAAATCGTTGACGAACCGCTGCCTCAAGAAGAACACGACATCCCCATGGACTGGGTTGTCACCGACGAGCGGGTCATACATTGCGCCGCCAATCGAAAAATTGCCGGCGAATCGTTGCAGGTTACAGATTCAACCTTGCATGTTGCCGATTAGCGCGCGAGCCTAAACCGCTCCACGGCGCAACTCACAGCCGACAACGTGTATCCCTGCTAGGCGAAGGAGCTTTCCTTTTTGACGAGCGTCAGGATGCGCATGGTTTCGATGGCCGTGTCCAGTGAAATCGGGTACGGTTTGTTCTCGCGGATCGCGTTGAACACATGCTCCCAAATGAGCGTCATCCCCGAGTCCGCTTTGGGACTCACCGGCACCTTGGTTTCGATCCACCTCAGCGTTTCGGCGGTACCGAAACTTCCCAGTGGCGGAGTCCGCACGCTGGAGCGGCGACGGGCCATCTTCTGCTTGGGATCGTGATAGCGCAACGCCCCCTCCGTCGCACCCGGGTAAAGCGTAAACTCGCCCTTGGTGCCCGTGACGACAAACAGCGGCACGACGCCCACGCGCCCACCGGAATACTCGAGGTCAACCGTCAGCCCCGCCATGTTGCGCAAGATAATGCGCACATAGTCCTCGGCATCCCCCACTGAAGCCACGCGCTTAAAGTCCGACCAGACCTTCACTGGCGGCGTGCGCATAAGTTCCAGCGCCTGATCCAAGAAGGCAGGTCCCCACGCCAGCGCAGCACCGCCCGCACAGCGCTTCACAACCTGCCAATCGTCTCGCCGCTCGTAACTGCCGCGCCGCATCTTGATGTCGTAGACTTCGCCGAGAACGCCGGACTCGATCACCTCTTTCACCTGCAAGAACGAGGGTTCGAACCGATAGTTGTGCCGGACCAGCAGCCGGTTGCCGGCCTTGATCGCGGCAGCCCGCAGCACCATCGCTTCATCGTAATCCCGACAGAAGGGGCGCTCGATGTTGACCCACTTGTTGGTCTTCAGCGCCTGCATCGCGTGGACGGCATGGTCATCCGAACGCGTCGCAATGTCCACCAGTTCAACATCCGGATCAGCCAAAAGATCTTCGTAACGCCGATATGTCCGGCACTCGGGATACCGTTCGACAACCACGTCACGACGCTCTTTGATGGGGTCGCACACAGCAATAATTTTAAAAAGCTCTGGATACAAATCCAGCTCCGGGCAATGCATTTCCAGCCCGGCTCGTCCCAGCCCTGCTATACCGATCCGAATCGGGGGGCGAGTTGTACGAATCATAATATCACGTCTCCTGTATTTCGTCCGACAGGCCGCAAATCGTCGCTAAACCCTCAAACGTGTAGCTATAACGTAGCGGTTTTCGGCCTCTTCGTCAACAATCGGTTTCCGAATTCGCCTCTTCCGCGTGCCCCTTTATGGCGCTGCGACATCGATCACGTAAACCTGCCGCGACCCGTCGTGAACCGAGTTGAAGCCCAGCATCCGCGCATCAGAACTCCAGCGCGGGTGCAGATCACACCTCCAGTACTGCCCCCGGTACAGTTCAGGTACGGCGTACACCCCCAGAGGAACAACCGCCTGGTTCGACAGGCTCATCACCATCAACTTGCGCTCATTCAACTTGTCGGGATAGGTGTCCGTCGCCAACCACCGCCCGTCGTCCGAAAACACGCCGTGCCCGTCGAAATCCAGCAGCCCGCGCCCCAGTCGCACATAGTCGTCCTTGCCAACCGTAAACAGCACGTGGCTCCATACCGCGCGGTTGTACTGAGCCGTCACGAGCAACCGCTCTCCATCCAGCCAATTGAAATGCGAACCACCCCACCCGTCTGGAAAACAGCGGACAACCCCACCGCCGTCTCGATCACAGACGAACGCCGTGGTCTGCCACCGGCCCACCACTTTCTGACTCTCCAGATTCTCCACCGTGCGCGCCAGCCAGAAGATCTTTTTCCCATCGCGACTGAACTTCGTATGACAGAAGTACGCCAGCGCCTTGGCGTCTTTCACCGGAGGCATTCGGTCGCGCACCGATGTGATCGGCACGATGAGCTTGGCCATGCCCGTTTCCAGATTCACGAGGAAGAGCCCGTCGCCCTCCGGCCATGTCACGCCCGCTTGTGCGTCTTGCCCGTTGCCGCCGTATCCATAGTCGGGGCGCGCCAACCGCAGCCGCGCGTAGTTAATGCTCACAGCCCACTGACCGTCCGGCGACACGGCGCTCACCGGATACGGCACAACCCTCTTCGTCCGGGCCGCAAGATCGAAGACCACTGACACAAACTTGCCATCAACCCGGTCGTTGTAGATGAACCTGCTGTTCGGAGCCGTACCCAGCCAGTGCGCCATGGCCGCCTCCTGAAAATTCCAGCAGCACGTCTCGGTCAGAGGCAGAAAGCGGTTGCCGTCCCTCATATCCACCACGCCGAGCGTCGCCACATCGTTCTCCGTGGGTAACCGATCCCGGACCTCGGTCTCCAAAACTGTCGCATAACGCCCGTCCGCACTCCACGAGTTGATGCCGAAATAGGAGGCGAACAGGTGCTCCTTCGGCCCCGACGTGACCGCCCTTGGCGCAGAGAAAGCCGGCAACTCCGCTGCACACCCACACCAAGCCGTCAGCACACCCATAAACAAGATGACTTCTTTCATGGGCATTACTATATCGCCCCCTTCTCTGCTTGTGAAGCTGACATTCCCGTTTGCCCTTGACAACCCAGCGCCCTGCAGCTATTTTCAGGCTCAAAGAATGGGCAAGAAATGATCCGCGTGCGTTTACCTTATCACAAAACCTGTCTGGAGGCGGACATCCCCGCCCGACAACTGAGGGCCGTTCTGGCTCCAGCTGGACACGAAGGCCACGGCGGCTCTTCGCCCTCGTTCGAGGACCAACAGCGGTGCGTCAACCAAGCCCTCGACAACCCAGTCAGCTCGGCCCGGCTGGAGACGCTGGCTTCTGGCAAAAAGACGGTGACCGTGATCACCAGCGACCACACACGCCCAGTGCCCAGCCACATCACCTTGCCGATTCTGCTGGAGCGGCTTCGCCGTGGCAACCCGGAGATCGCAGTTACCCTTCTGATCGCCACCGGCTGCCACCGGGCCACCACCGACCGCGAGTTGCGGTCCAAATTCGGCGACCGCATCTGCGACACTGAGCGGCTCGTCATTCACGACTGCGAGGACCTCGGCAGCCTGCGTCTCCTAGGCACCCTGCCCTCGGGAGGCGCGCTGTGGCTCAACCGACACGCACTAGACACCGACCTGCTGATCGCGGAGGGGTTCATCGAACCTCACTTCTTTGCGGGTTTCTCTGGCGGCCGTAAAAGCGTCTTGCCCGGAATCGCCGGGCGCCAGACAGTCCTGGCAAACCACTGCGCCAAGTTTATTGCCGATCCCAACGCGCGTGCAGGCTGCCTCGACGGCAACCCCATCCACCGCGACATGCTGTTCGCTGCCGATCAGGCCCGTCTGACCTTCATTCTCAACGTCACGCTGAACCCCGACAAAACCGTCTCGGCCGCTTTCGCGGGCCATCCAGAGAAAGCCCACCTGGCAGGCTGCGCACAGATGAAACGTATCGCCAGTGTGCCTGCCGTCCCTGCTGAAATCGTCATCACCAGCAACGGCGGCTACCCGCTGGACCAGAACCTCTATCAGTCTGTCAAAGGAATGACCGCCGCAGAAGCCTGCTGCAAGGCGGGCGGCACGATCATCATGGTGGCCGGGTGCAGCGACGGCCACGGCGGCGAAGGTTTCTATCGCGGCATGTCCGGCGCGGAAAGCCCGCAGGCGCTACTGCGGCACGTGCTCCAAGTCCCGCAAGAGGAAACACCGCCCGACCAGTGGGAGTACCAGATCCTCGCACGCATCCTCTCAAAATACCGGGTCATCCTTGTGACCGATCTCTGCGACCCGCAGATTATCCGTGACATGCACATGGAGCATGCGGCCACCCTGCCGGAAGCCATCGCCAGGGCCGTCGCCAAAGCCGGGCCTGACGCCGGCATCACCGTCATCCCGGACGGCGTGGGCGTCATTGTGGAGCCCTTGAATCACCTGCACAGCGCGAAGCCGCCGATGCAGGTGTCTGCGTCGTACCCGTAACTCTTGACTTTGACGAACAGTTCTCGGTTGCCGTGCAGCGCCTCGGGAATCGCGAACAGGTTGACAGCCGCCTTTGTCTCCAGCAGTGCCGTCTCTATCCAACTCGAACCATCTGCCGAAGCGAACACGTGCGCCGACTCGCCGGTCTTGCGATTTCTGCTGAGCGCAGCCAGCACCGCGAACCGCGTGGCCACGCCGCCCTTCTCTGCGAGCGGCAGTCGGAAGACCAATTCGTCCACATAGAACCACCACGTGCCGCAGTTGCCGCCTTTGCCTCGCACAAAAGACGCCTGCGTCACCGCCGCATCATCTCCAATCAGCAAGCTCCAAAGCACATCGTCGCGCCCCTCGAACGGCAGCTGAACCGTCGGCGCAGGCTTCGACAAGTCGGGCAGCGCTTCAGCCCTAAAACCCTGCGCAACGCCACAGAACACGCGCGCCACGATTCTCCCGCCTCGTACGCCATAGATCCAATACCCGTCGACGCTCTTCGCGTGGGCAACTTGCACAATCTTGGTCTCTGGCAGTGACAACACCGACGTGCTGTTCGTGTGTACATGGCCCGCGAGCAACCAAAGCGGCCCTGTGTGATCCGCGAAAACCTCTCGCACCATTGCAGGAACCCCGCGCTCCCTCTCAGTCATTCCCAGCGACGGTTGATGCACAAAGACAACCGTTGTCCCATCTTTCGGCAAGGCCGAGGCCTGCTCTCGTATCCACGCCCGCTGCCGTGCGTCGATTCCGCCGTCGTGTCCGCCGTTCCAAACCATAAATCGGACACCCGATTCCTCGAAGACTTCGTACGGCTTAACTTCAGGAAACACCTGACGGAAAAATGCAGCGTCGACCTCGAACGGCATTGTGTCGTGATTGCCGATCACCAGCTTGAGCGGGATATCCTTGTCCAGCTTAGCCAGCTTCGCACGCAGTCCTTCCAATTCTTGCCGCGCCCGCGCAAGCCCCTTCTCATCCGGCGTATGCCCGAAGCTGCGCGACACGCTGCAACCATTGTCGCCGAGCAAAGCCACAAACCGCGGCGCAGGCCGCATCGCGTTCCATGCGTCGATCTGTTCCTCGAGATGCTGGCCGTATTCCGGTTCGTGCACATCGCCGCACGCCACAAAGACACTGCCGCCCTCTGCAGAGGGATCAAAACCGGCGGCGCGGAATGCCTCCAGCCAGTCCCCGCGCCATTCCCTTTCTTTTCCGAACGTCGGCAACACCAGCAGAGCCGAAGCCCCCGCCAGCGCTTCCAAAAATTCGCGTCGATTTTGCATATTCCGGCCTCCGCCTTCTTCTTTGTTCACAGGTCTCGCCCGTGACGAACCGTGTGAAATGGGTGAAACGCTAACGCCACAACGCCCGCTATCAGAGCGCTTCCATTGCCGCCTCAAGAACCGCGACCCCTGCCGCATCCAAATCCAGCCGCAGCGGCGCCAGCGTCGGCGGCTCCACTGTCCACACGTACGGGCTCACCGCGTAAGTCGGCAGGTACGCCACGGACGGCTTTCCCTTCGGCCATGCTAAACCCACGCATTTCGACTGCCCCTCGCCGGACCACCTCGCAAGCGGCACCCCTTGACTCACCGCGTCCTGCGTGAAGAAGAATGGATTACTCGGCCAATGCCATCCAGCCGATCCTTCGGGAGAGTGCGCAAGACTCCACTCTGCACCACCGGCCACAGACAGCTTTTCTGAACGAAATTTTCCAAGCGGCACCGGCCACGCGTTGCCGTCGCCCTTGACGAGAAAATCTTTGGGCATGCCCCGACAGAGCGCTGCGAGCGGCTTCCCTCCGCCGACCCACACAACTTTGCCGCCCGCATCGAGAAAAGCCCTCAACTGTTTGTTTAGCGTCTCCGTCTTCAGCGTCCGGTACGAGGCGCACCGCTGCGCGGGAACGATCAGCGTCGGCATTTCTGCGCCTTTGTCTAAAAACTGCCGGACATCCACGAGTTCCGCGTTCTTGCCCCGCCGACGCAACGTGTTCACCGTCTGCACGGCCAGCACGCGGTCTCCGAAACCGAACAGGCCTTCGTCCATCCGCCAGCACGGCTCGATCAGCACGCCGATTCCCGGCCCTTTCATTCCCGAAGGCGTCAGCGCAGACTGCGTGAACAGATCGGACGGGAGCAGGCGCGTCTTCACGAAGGCGTCCATCTCCGTCTCGTATCGCGCCAAGACCGCCGGCGTCACTTCCGGCACCGGTTCCGCCGACGCCAGCCGCACCGCAACTTGAAAATCCCGCAGCGTGCGCGCGACCGCCCACGCACCGAGTGCAGACAATTCCTCTGCCAACCGCTCACCTGCGTGCCGGTCTGCGGCGACTACCCACTCTGCCGCCGCGCTGAGAACCAGCGGACCGTGCGGCGCACAGCCCTCTGCTCCGCGCACGCCGTAAAGCATGACCTCGAGCAGCTCAGCCGCTGCCGATTCGCCACAGTCCTTCAATGCACACGCGTCCGACTGCCTCTCGAAAACCGCCTCAGCCCACGGCTCCTTCTCGACCCAGCTCAGATCCAAACACGGAGTCACCTTCGAGAAAGCCCGACCACCGGGCAGTTTCATTCCCCATTCCGCCGTACACCAGCCATAGGTGGCGATATGCACGACGGGATCATGGTTGCAGGCTGCCATATCGGCAGTCGAATGCGCGAGGCACGCCAGCCACAGCAAAGCTCGATCCGGTTGATTCTCTTTGATCGAGCGCGTCAGCATGCAGAATGCGACCGCGCGCCCTTTGTCGCTGTGTAGATCGTAACGTTTGGTGATGCCCTGTCCCCTGATGTAATCCAAGGTCTCGGGGCCAACCCGTTCGACAGGGAAAAGCTCGAAGCTATCCGGATAGTGGTTGTCTGCGCAGAACTGTTGCAGCGTCACGCCCTGCAGCCGCTCACACCATGGCTGCGGCAATCGCGACGCGACTGCGCGTGCCACGGCATCGTGTCCCGCCCCCCACCCGAAAGCGAGCGACGGCAACACGAGCGCCAACCACATGCACGTGAGTCTCTGTTCCATATCTCATGCATAGTTTCACGCTTCCGACCAACAGTTTCAAGTTTCGATTTTCCGGCCGCTATTTCCCTGTTTCCAGGCTTTTCCTGTACCCTGTCTCGAAAGGCTTCACCCAACAGGCTCCGCACCGGCAATGCTCGGGATTGCCGCACGTGCCGTCGGCATCGTGGAACAGCAACGGTTTGAGCGAAGCCTCCGCCAGCCCGCGCATTCTTTTGTAGCCTTCATCATCCCTGCCTTTCCAGCCGGGAATCTGTCCCCAGCCGCCCGCCGACACCGCCAGAGGCGCGTTGAGAATGCGGCTCTCGTCGAGGCACCCGTTGTTGACCAGGGCTTCGAACGGCTGGTTTGCCAGTGCTTCGCCGAAGCACGTTTTCACGTAAGCGCGCAACGCTTTCTCGCCTTCGGGATCCGCCAAGCGATTCTCTTCGCGGTTGAAGCTGTAGTTGCCGTAGAGCTGCGCGTTCACGTCCAGCCACGTGATCACCCGTTCCCAACTCGCGGTGTCGAGTTCAGCGCCCTTCTCTTTACCGTGCTTCTTCAGCCACGCGGGCAGGCCGCTCGCATGCGAGAGATAATCCTCGGGCACCGAGGAAGGCGTCTCGCAGTTGCGGTCCATCAGCTTGTAGTATTTCGGGTTCATCACCAGGGTCTCATACGACTTGCTCATGCGCAGTTTGCCGTTCGGATACCGCTCCGTCTCGCGCTCGAGATAGGCGCCCGTCAGATTCACGCCGCCCTCGGTTTTATCCAGCCCGTGGCAGCGGATGCAGTACCGGTCGAACACAGGCTGCACGGTGGCCACATAGTTGAACCCCTTCTTCGCGTCAGGGCCAGGCACAGGCGTCGGCTCGTACACGCGGGCCGCCGCGTAATTCACGGGCGGGGGCGACTTCATGCGGTCCTCGTGGCAGCCCGCGCAGCTCATGCGCTCGCCGTCCTGAAGATAGATGAACGAGCGCATGTTCATCACGCACATCTTGTCGGCGTCGAGCAGTTGCACCTGCACCGGCGTGTGCGAAGGGATCGTGAACGCGGTCGAGCCGTCGGCGTTGACCGGCACCGTTCCGAGCACGCCCTTGGCCACCTCGTCCATCACCCAGCTCCGGTGCGGCACGCGCGGCGTGGGCTGGTTGAAGAGCGCGTTGACGCGCAGGTACTTGACGTTGTTCGTCCGGATCGGGTGCAGGCTCTCATAGACGTTCTGCACATAGAAAGTCCCCTTGCCCGTGTTCGATCCCGCCACGAGTGCGGAGGGCAACACCGGCGGTATGGGGCGCGGGCGCAAAGGGATCGGCGTAAAGCAGGAAAAGCCCTCTTTCGGCGTGTAGACCCGTTCGCGGTAGGCCTTGCCGTCCTGATGGAACACGAGATAAATCGCGTAAACGCTTCTCGCCGACTCTCCCTCGGTGCCATGCGGATAAGGCGACCACGCCGCGAAGAAGAGCTTCTCGGTCAGCGGATAAGGCGAGACATAGGTCGGCATGCCCCAGCCTTCCGACTCGGGATACTTGACCTCCGGCGTAAGCTTATAAACCGGGTCTGGCCCGTTAACGCCTTTCAGCGGATCGATCAGAATAATGCTGCCCGCCGTAAAAGAGTGGTGGCCCGTGGCCGTGGCCATCACCTTGCCGCTGCCGGGAATCGGCCTCGGCTCGGTGATCGATTGCGGATACGGCGTGAGGTTCCCATAGAAATTCGCCGCTCCCGTGCCGTCGGGCTTCATGCTCCAGAGCTTGTGAAACGTGCAGTCGTTCCGGTTGACGTATTCCCAGCGGTTGTAGATGATGCGGCCATCGTTCAGCACCGCCGGGTCGAGTTCGTTGGCCTCGCCCCAACTGAGCGCACGGATGCTCGAGCCGTCCAGTTCGCCGCGGTGGATCAGGAAGGCCGGCGCGTTGCGGCCCGCGTGGCAGCGGGCGATGTTCTGGCTGCGCGTGGAGGTGAAGACGAAACCGCCGTCCGGCAAATAGTGCGGATCGAAGTCCTCGATCATCACGGTATAGTTGCCGTCACGCCGCGTCTTCTCCCACGGATCCTTTGCCGTGCCCGTCACCTGCCGCACGCCGCTGCCGTCCACCGCCGCCTCGCAGATCAGAAAC
>Ga0118677_10000518_pt1 | contig 84018 bp, 51 predicted proteins | sample AliMusrvi5mmetaG_FD_86154 | JGI IMG/M metagenome (GOLD analysis project Ga0118677, IMG submission 86154)
GTTAAACTGCCGCATGACGGGGAGCCTCCTGATGGTGATTTTGTTTTTTCATCACCTTCATTATCCCAGAGGGTGGGCTCCCCGTTCAACTTTTCAATTCCCTGTCTTGGACGGGTGTGGTCTTCGATCAGATCTGCCAGCCTCCCCGGCGCGGGCGGTCGACCAAGCGGCTCGCCTCCTGGTCGCCGATGAAATCTTCCTTGTCTGGATCCCATTTCAAGTTCCGTTTGAGCATGAGAGAAATATTGGCCAAGTGGCAGAGCGTGGCGGTTCGGTGCCCATATTCCACATCTTGGAACGGTCGCTTCCGGGTTTCGACACAGTTGATGAGATCAGTGATCGGCGAGCGGGCCCCATTTTCATACCAACGAAGTCCCGGTGGCACCTGGATATTTGGAGTGGCTTTAACCTCCCCCGCCTCGCAGATATACTTAATTTCATCTTTGACATGGATCTTCATCCCGTTGGCAAAAATAAAGATCACGTGATCATTCCCTTTGGCATCAGGAGCAAGGATCTCGGTCGGGCCAGTGTGATCGATGCCCATCCCATGCAGGAGAGCGCCAAATTTATGCCCGCCCCAGTCGGTCATCCCTCCTCCTGAGTAATCGTACCAGGATCTGAACCCCTTGCCATCAACGGTGGAATAAGTCCCGGCACAGCGGTTCGGATTGTACGGAGCCCACGGCGCAGGCCCGAGCCAGAGATCCCAGTCGATCGTATCTGGAGGAATTGGTACGCCAGGAAGGTAGCACATTTTGGGCGTCCCCCCAGGCAAGGCCCAGCCCTCAAGAATCTTTCCAAACTTTCCGCTTCGCGCGGCGCAGGCCAGCCTTCCGTAGTCTCCGATCACCCGCTGGCTTCCACTGGAAAGCACTCGGCCGTATTGCCGGGCGGTATTTACCATTTTCCGACCTTCAGCGATCGTCAGCGTAAGCGGCTTTTCACAGTAAACGTCCTTCCCGCTTTTCATGGCATCAATGCTGATTTGCGCATGCCAATGGTCGGGAGTTGCACACATGATGAGATCGATGTCATTCCGGGCAAGCACCTCACGATAGTCCACATAGGCCTTGCAGTCCTGATTGTTGTATCGAGTATCCACCGCAAGCTTTGCCCGGTTTCTATGTTCTGTCTGAACATCACAAACGGCAACGACCTGGATCCGCTTGTCATTCAGAAACTGCCCCAAATCGTTTGTACCCTGATTGCCGATTCCGATGGCGGCCATGATAATGCGGTCATTTGCCGCAATGGCATCATCCGCTCCCCATGCTCTCGAAGTCATGATGTTGGGGAGAACGATCGCGGCTCCTCCCAATGTTTTTATAAACGATCTTCTGGATAGGCTTTTCATAAATAATTTCTGACAATTTCTGGGGTTGCTGAAACCTGATGCTTTGCGTGCATCACGGGAGGAGGCAGGCTACTTTTTCAAGCGGCATTCCGTCAATCTCGGTTTCCGCAGAACGCGTGTATACCGCGACCTCGCCGGAGGATTTACGGCATGATCTCGATATCCTTGCGGCGGGACTCCGGGTTGACGATGAGCTGCGTTACCTTTCCATCGACGACCTTGCCTTCGACCGTGGTTTGATAGGGGGCATGCAGCTTGAAGTCCACGTTCCAATCCTTAGGCCAGGCGGGCAGCAGCAGGATACGTTTGCCAAATGTTTGCATGAGCATCTCCTGCAATCCGCTCATGCCGCTGCCGCCCCAGTTGTGGTCGGGCACCCAGTCGTGGCCCGGACCCCAGAACGTGGGGAAACGCCGCGGGCTGTTCTCCAGCTTACGTGTGTTGTAATCCGCGGCGGCCTCGGTCATGCCCATGCGAGCAAAGAAAATCCCGTCCTGGTGCCAGCTCTGAACCATGTTCTTGGGAAACGCTCCATGCTTCCAAGTATTGCGAAAGACAGCCATGTCGTCCTGTCCCAGGGCGAAGCGGTCGAAGGGAAAGAGCGGGTAGAACTGCGGGCACTCGACGTTTTGGTAACGCTTCCAACTTTCGGCCGGCTGGAGGATGCGGTCTCCTTCCACATCGGCGTAAGTGTAGGCGGGAAGCCGCTTGAGGTAGCTGCGGCAATAGTCTTTCTCTCCTGCGGGCACCAGCTTGTCATCGAGAGCGAGCAGGCCATCGAGGCAAGCCGAGAGCCCGGCGATGAGATCGGCCGGATTACGGGCGCCGCGATAGGATTCGCAGGACGTGGAGGGGAAGAAGACGAGCTTGCCATTTTCATCGAGAGGCTTGCCTGTACGCATCTTTTCCCGAGCTTGGTAGTGCTCATCAAAGAAGCGCACCGCATTGCGGATCATCGGCAGGTACGGCTGGATATCCGCCCCGAAGAACCGGTGGTATTCCAGCATCATGTATGAGAATTCGAGCTGCGATTCCCAGTGATAAGAAACGGCATGGCTGGCCTGCACGCCGTGTTCAACCACGCTATTGTACTTCTGCGCGCCGTCGGCTCTGACGTCACCAAAGGGAACTTCCAGTCCGCGCTGTCGCGCTTTGACATCGACCCCCTCCCATCCCCAGCCCGCACCATACGGAAGGCCGAAGTTCTCCAGCTGCTCGGTGAAGAGGCAGCCGCCGTGCCCCCAGTAAGCTTTCACGCGCGCTAGGGCGCTGGGGAGTGCGCGACGGTAAAATTCCAGCTGCGGCACCATGAGATCCTCATCGCCCGCCTTGAGCATCGGCCAGTGTAGGAGGCGTTGGTTCTGCGCGGTAAAGCTCCCGCCGCCCCACGCGCGCCAGTCCGGACCATACGGGCGTTTGCTGTCGGCGAGGGAAGAATCGAAGATAAAGTTCCCGCCATTGAACTTGGTCGGATATTCGCCGCGGGCATTGCAGCCAAGCTGATAGCGGAACAGCTGGTAGTTCCGTCCGATCTGCCAGGGCTTGTTGGCTTCATCAGGCTTGCCCGGATCAATCACAATGTGGCTGCGCCTCCAGAAATCTGCCCACCACGCTTGGGTCAACTGGCAGGCCTCCTCGCGGCTCGGCGCCTGAGCTGCGACTTGGGCGTTGAGCGCTTCGCGCCACTGCTCCAGGGTATTGGTTTGCGCCAGATGGGAGACGACGCGCAGATGGTGCTCCGTGGCCGGCTGCGCCGAGCGGAGGTGCCAGGCTTTATAAGGGGTGAGCTGGGATTTTCCTTCCGTGGTGCCATCGGCCACGAACCCCTCCCCTTGAAAGATCCCACCAAACGTCCGCCCCTTCTGCGTGTTGACCAGCTGCTCCTTGACCGCATCTAGCCCTTGCTGGTGGACGATAAAATCGAACAGCAATTTGTCTTCGCGATTGCGGTGGTAAAATAAAATCGCATCCCCTTCCTGGCGGACCTCGTCGTGGTACCGGATCACCTCGCCCGGATAATCCACCAGGCTGAAGCAGCCGAACCGCGCGCGGCCTTCATCGTTGGGCAGGCTCTCGTCGGCCTGACGCCAGTTTTCATAAGCCGCGTTGACGGCGACCGGCTTGTTGGATTCGACATCGACATGGATAACCGGGCGCAGCACCTCCGCCCACACCTTGACGACCACCCGCACGCCATCCTTCTCGCCCGTGACCTCGACGTAGCCCTCGCGCAGCTTGAGCTCCTGGCGGAACGTTGCGCCCTCCGCGAAGGGATTCGGCTCCATGCGCACGCGCAGGCGGCCGAGCTTGAGGTATTCGTTGTTCTCATCAAAGCAGCCGCTACGCTGCATGTAGCAAAGGAGGTCGCCATTTTCGACCCACACGTTCATGCCCGTATCTCCGCCGCCGCACGGCATCGATTCGCTCGAGTCCTTGCTCGGGCTCGTCCAAACGACGTTGTAGCCGCGCAGCCACGCGAGGTCGTCCGGCTTCGGATCAGGAGCGGCGACGGCGTGCAACGCAGCCACCATCAGGGCTGCAAAAGTGAGGAGGTTTGTGTTTTTCATATTCATTTTTTCTTTTCATCGGGATCTGCGCGGACGCCATGGAGTGAGGCAGACCAAGATAGCTTGCCGGAGAAAGGAGGCATTTTCTCCCAACTCTGGTTGCGGGCGACGGGACTGAGGTTGCGGACGAGGAACTGGACTGAGCCTGTCACCTCATATGCGACCGACATGCCGCTGCCGTCCACTTCGCGTTGATCCGCCAGCGCACCATTGACGTAGGCATCCACCCGTTGCTTGGACAGTTCCGGTTCATTGGACGGCGCAAAGTCAAAGTGGATCACCCGGCCGCGGCTGCCGGCATCCACACGCACGAGCAAAGGCGTGTTCGGTTTCGAGCGAAATGGCGTGGCCTGCTGAATCGTCTGCACCGAATCGAGCTGGACGGGCACATCTTTCGGTAGGCTGCCCGCCACGGTATCGCCGGTGGCCGGCCACTTCTCCTGTCCGCGGAATTCGACTTTTCCCTGAGCGGCAGCCGGGCTGAGCGTGAAATAGAGCCGGTCGTCCCGATAGACGGGGCGGCCGTCCATGAGCGATTCCTCCACGAGATAGAGTTTCCGCTCGACGCCCGACGATCCGGGCATGGCCAGGGACAGCTTGCATCGCACATTGAAGCCGGGCTCGATCGGGACCGGCGGTAGCGTCCCTTCTCCGATCAGAGCACCGTCGGGACGATCGAAATGCAGCTGCCATCGCAACGAAAATGCGCCCGGTGTTAGCCCTCCGTTGAACACGCAGAGCTCGCGCGTCACCGTCGTGCCGGGCGCGACCATTGGCACGACGTAGGGCCAATCCACCCGCCCCGCCTTTGAAGTCTCGTTAATCCAGGGGTTCCACTCCACCATGTCCAAGTCGAGCACGAGATAGGGATGCAAGGCCCGTTGCAACGTTTGCACGACGGGCGAGCCCCAGCCGTCCACATGGTCCTTGCGGTCGCCATACGTGCCGTTTCTCCAAGGATGGCGGGCATTGGACATGCCCTCGAGAAAGTTTGTCCAGTAATTGAGCCACGACCACGGAGCAAAGTAGGCATACTCATACAATCGGTAACGGATCGCATTGGCGGCAAGCGGTCCGATGCCATCGGCCATCCAGGCACATTCACCGATGCCGCGAATCTGTCGCGGCTCCGCAGAGGGGTCGGGACGGGTGTAATGTCCCATGAGCATGGCGTGTCCGCTGCGCACCCCCTCCAGCCGCCAGTTGCGGAATTTGTCCGGCTCCGGGTTGAATATCAGCGGACGCGTCGGATCGACCTCCAAGGCCGCATCGATCATCTGGCGGAAGGGCCAGGCCGGCTTCAACAGATCGGAGCCGCCGATGGCCACCTCGTTGGCAAGCGAGTAGAACTGCACGCAGGGATGGTTCCGACAGGCGACAATCGTCTCCTGGAGCTGCAACGGCGTGAGGACCGGATGAAACGTGCTGTGCCCTTGCACCTGCCAATGGCCGCCTTCCGGATGGAGCATGAAGCCAGCCTCGTCCGCCGTCTCCAGCATATAGCGGGTCGGCACGCTGGTCGAGAGCCGCATGCTGTTGAACCCGATCCGCTGGTACCGTTTCCAGGTCTCGGTGCATCCCTTGAAGTCGCCGTGCGGCGGCTGGAAGCAAGGGTTCTCGGTCCAGCAGTCATACTCGCCGATCTGGCCGTAGCTGTTGCTGTCGCCAAATCCCGTGTAGCGAACGCCGTTGACGGTGTAATAATAAGGCCCCTCGGCATATTCGACGAAGCCGAAGCGCTGCTGCCGCTGGTGGGCGACTTTCCCATCGACCTCCAACTTCAGCTTCAGCCAATGCAAGGTGGCTTTGTAGTCTTCCTTGAACGGAATGTTTGGCCACCAGTAGCTTTGCGGCCCGAGACCCCATACGACGCCTTCGTTAGATACCTTCTGCGTCGCGCCGGCATCAACCGTAACCGTCCGCTGCGGCAGGGCAGGATACTTCCAGGACTTTTCGCTCCACGCGGCCAGAGATCCCGTCAGCGTCACCGTCCGGGCTTGTGCGCTGCCGTTGGCGATCCACACGTCATACGCCAGCGAGTTGCCCGTCACCGACGGCCGCACAAAGACGTCGGAGATATGGACGGGCGGATAGATTGCCAGGCGAACATAGCCCGTCAGGCCGTAGGGGAATTTGGTGGAGCCCGTACATGGCTTGGCCTGGTCAAAGTTTCTATCGAACCCGGCGGGAATGGCCGCCGGCTTGCCGTAGTGAGGGCGATGGTAGGCGACGATGCCAAGAAGTTGCGGCTTGCCCGGCGTCGCCACCGCAGTCAAGTCTGCCGCAAACGGCGCCATCGGTGCATGGTGTTCGGCGATCTTCTTGCCATCGAGAAACACCTCGGCTCCGTAGTTGCAACCGCCGAAGAGCACCTTTACCACCTGGCCCTGGGCCTCAGCTGGGACGACAATCATCCGTTCGTAGACCACATGATCCTTCACATCCGCCGACGCGATCGGCGGCGATTGCTGGTCCGAGTTCCACCCGCCCGCTGTTACCTTGATCGGGCGCGGCACGCCATCGTCAACCGAAAGCGTCCAGTCTTTGTCTGAAGCCAGATCGATTTCCTTGGCTGCGTCCGCTGCAAAACGATAGCCCGACCAAGGGAGTTCATCGGAGCGAAGCGCGGTCAGTGTTGTCAGCAGGAGAGCGGCAAGCGCGAGGGAAGAGGGGAACTTCATTGTATGGGGATGGGCTTTGTGGTTTTTGGAAATGGAATTCACTTGTTTGTTGGCGCAATGGAAGTTCCGGAAAGGCGAACTCCACTAGGCAGCTAATTCATTCGTTCCTCACGGCGCCTTCTTCAGACCTTCCCACTTCACGACCCAGCTCCCATCATCGGGAAAGCCGGGCGCGTTGCGATCTGGCGCGCCATCCCAGCCGGCGGCCATGAGCGCCACGGCATAAAGCAGCCCGCCGGTCGAAGGCAGATAGGGTGCCCGCCCGCGAATGGGCAGGCCGCTTGCATTAAACTGAAAGCTCGAAGATGGGTGCATCAGCATGTCCACCGCCGACCGCGGATCGCCGCATTTGGCGGCGCACATCGCCGTCAGCGGAAAATCCCAACCCCAGCAAGTGTTCCACCTCCAGACCTGCCGGACTTTGTCCATGGTGCGTCGCATGGTGGCGGGATCCACTCCGTCGCCCGGTAAAACGCCGAGCGCCCCGAGCATCGAGGGATGGTCGCAGTTATACTTAGTGTAGGAATCGGGAAGGTTTTCCTCCATCAGGTAGAGTCCGTCACTCTGCGGCAACGGCGCCAGGGACTTGAGAACTTTGTCCCAATGGGCCTCACGCGCCATCCCCAGCCGCTCCCGCCAAAGTTGAGCGGTGCCCAGGCCAAACCTCCAGTAGGCCAACTCAAATGTCGGGTTGATAACATTGTTGGGATTGGTATTCTCAGGCACCGTACGGATCGGCGGAGCGAGATCGAATTGCTGGCTAGCATCGTTCCAAACAGGGAAGTCGGCCATAAACTCCGCGGTCTCGAAAACGATCTCACGCCATTTCTCCAGCGTTTCTTTTGTCGGATGCGCGCGGTAATCCAGCTCGGCATAAAAGATGGGGTGCGGCTGCTGCCAGATCAGCAGAGGATTAATGTTGTTTGTTGATTCGCGGGCCTCTGGGCCGATCATCTTCGGCCAGCGCGCGCCCTTGTAGCCCTGTTTCTGCGCGGTCGCGCGCGCCTGGGGCAAAATCGTTTGCAGAAAACCGAGGCTGCGATCCCACAGCGGCCATCGGTCCCACAACGCGAATTGCGCCCCGTGCCACCAATACATTTCGAGATGGAACTTGCCCGACCAGCCGCTGGTATAAAGTCCACTTTCCTGCGGCGGCAGCGATCCGGCCTCGTTCACGGCCATCAAGTATTGTGAGAGGACAATCCGCCGCTCGAACTCGTGCCAACGCGGATCTTTGCTGCCGGATAAATCAATCGCTCCGCCGGAATTCCAAAAACTTTCCCAATACTTCGAACTCTCCGAAGAAACTGTTTCTGTCGTCGGAAGCTCTGCATCGCTTTTTTTCGGCGAGAATGCGCAGACCAGATCGAGGTGGTTGGTTCCCTTCGCCGAAAGCTCATACCGATGCTGACGCGAGGTGGCCTGAATGCCGAGCGTCTCGCCATCAGGAATGTCCACGCTTTTCTCCTCGCCATCCAGCGTGTACGTGACCTTCAAGCTCTTAGGCACAGTTTTAATTGGATCGCCCGCGATCTTGCTGCTGGCAATGATGGAAAGGCGATTCCCATGCACGGCTGCGGCGACTTGGGCTGTGGCATCCACCCACTTGTCTTTGGCCCCATATTCGGCCTTGATGATCCGTAACGCCTTGAGCGGAGGTTCGCTCGGCGAACCTTGCAAAACACCACCCGGCGACCACTCCAGAGCAACAAAGTAGCTGGTCGAGTCCAACGTGCGCGCAAAATCCGCACGCTGAGAACCACGAGGCGTCATCACTGTCCGATGCGCCTCGGGCCTTGACCAGTCGCCCTCGGGCAGCGTGTTTTGGACATCGGCACCGGGAAAATCCAGCGAAACGCCGAGTCGTCCGGACGCCACGAGCGGCGACTCGATGCGCACGGCAACAGCGTCCCGTCGTGGGTCCCCGGAGGTTTCGACCTTTACTGGCTGACCTTCGAATGTGAACCGGCTGGTGATCAGCCCGCGCCACAAGTCGAACTCCTGATAAACGTCCTTCACGTCCTGCTGGCTCGCCTCCTGACCATCGGCCTTAGTCAGCCGCATCGCCAATCGGCCCAGCGCGAGCCGCGAGGGATTCAGATACAGCCACCGGGTCAGATCTTTCTGCGTTGAGGATGCCGTCATGTAGGGCACATTGCGGCCAGCGTGCGTCCACTCTGTCCACCGAAAATCCTCGACGCGTTCGCCCGCCGGGAGCGGCGCGGTGTGCCAGCCCCATTGCGAAAAGGTGTTGCCGTAAAACGTCTGAAGCCCCGTCAAGTCCACTCCGAAAGCGAACTCGCCATTGCCGACCTGCAACGCCCCCAGCCGGTCCGGCATTGTGAGCACGACGTTGTGCCGCGAAACCAGCGCATGCCGGTCGATCTTGTCGGTTGGGGAGGGCGACGGCGCGCTGGCGGCGGCGTTCAGCACTGGCAGCAATGCCAGTAGCAGGGTGGCGAGGGGGTGGCGGGTGAGTCTGTTCATTTTAAGATTCGGCCTATATCCCGCTGTCGCTTTCGCGCTCGATCTTGAGCCGCACGTCGGGAGACGCTGTTTGTGGTTTTTGCTGCGGCGAAGGGTTCGCGCGTTTCTTGCCGGCCGGAGGCATCTCGGCCTTGGGGTCGAACGCGGGATTTTTCACCGGAATGAGCGCGCCGGTGGCGTGGTGAAATCCGTCAATCAAGGCGTCCAACTCCTTCACCATCTCCGGTTTCGCGGAGGCAAGGTTCTTGGTCTCACCGATGTCCTCCTTCAGATTGTACAGTTCAAAGCGGTCGCCCTGATCCGGGCTGTCACAAAAGAAACGGATCAGTTTCCAGTCGCCGCGGCGGACCCACGTTGCGGGCAGCGCACCGGTGGCGGGCGTGTAGTGCGGAAAATAGCAGAACAGCGTGTCGCGCGGCGCGCCGGTGCCGAGCAGCGCCGGCGTCTGGCTCACCCCGTCGAAATTCACCGCCTGCCGCGGCTTTACCGACGCCATGTCGAGCAGCGTCGGATACCAGTCGACACTGGACAAAAAGGCCTCACTGCGGGAACCCGGCTTGACCTTGCCGGGCCAGACGACGGTGCATGGTTCGCGGGTGCCGCCCTCGTAGAGCGTCGCCTTGCCGCCGCGCAGGGGCGCATTGCTGGTCGGCGGAATGCCTTCGACGCGGTCGTACATGTTGCCGCCGTTGTCGGAAAAGAAGACGAGGATCGTATGATCCGTCAGCTTGAGTTCGTCCAGCTTATCCAGCAGGCGCCCGACGTTTTCATCAAGGCTCTGGATCATCGCGCCATAAACGGGGCAACGCTGAGGATTTTGCGGATCGGCCTTCGCGCGGTATTTCGCCAGGAGTTCCTTCTTCCCGTCGAACGGAGCGTGGACGGAGAACGCCCAATAGTTCAGGAAAAACGGACGGTCCTTGTTTGCCTGGATGAATTGCATCGCCTCCGTCGCCATGCGGTCTTCGATGTGTTCACCGGGCTGCCCCGTGAAGTTCAACGGTGGCGGAAAACGCCAGGGTGCCACATAACTGCCCGCCGGGCCGGGGCCAGCGTAGTGTGGCACATCCACATCGAACCCGTGCTGCAGAGGGCTGTATGGCTCCGGACCCAGATGCCACTTGCCAAAGTGCCCCGTCGCGTAGCCGGCATCGTGGAACGCCTCGGCCAGAGTGCAGTACTCCGTTTTCAGCCGCGAGGCGCTGACCATCTGCAAGGCATGGTGGGCGGGCTGACTTTTGCCGACCATCCGCGCTTCAAGCCGCACCTCCGGCTCGTGACAGCACGGCGTTGTGATGCCGATGCGCGCCGGATAGAGCCCCGTCATGATGCTCGCCCGCGTCGGCGAGCAAAGAGGATTCGCCGCGTAGGCGTTGGCAAATGTCATGCCGCGCTGTGCCAGCCGTTCGATGTTCGGCGTCTCATAAAATTTCGTCGTCCCGTAGAGTCCTGTGTCGCTCCAACCCAGGTCGTCGGCGAGAATGAAGACGATGTTGGGCTTTCGCGGCGACTCGGCGGCGAGGAGCACCGCGACCGGTGCCAGCAGCAGGGCGACGTGAACGAATATTCGTCTTCGATTCATTGAGTTATCTTAGGGAGCCTTCTTCAAGCCTTCCCACTTCACCACCCAGCTCCCGTCATCGGGGAAGCCCGGCGCGTGGCGATCTGGCGCGCCATCCCAGCCGGCGGCCATGAGCGCAGCCGCCCAGAGCAAGCCTCCGCTGCCAGGCAAGTAGGGGCGTGAGCCGGAATTATTGAAGCCATTCGCCAGATATTCATTCCGTGGGTGCTTCACGAGCAGGGCATCCACGGCGTCCTGTGGGCGTCCGAGACGGGCGGCGGTCATCGCCAGCATCGGGAAATCACAGCCCCAGATTTGCCACGGCACGCCCTTCTTAATGTCGCCCCAGATCGTGTCGAAGGTACGGCCCATGGCCTCCCGGTCAATTTCGTCGCCGCTCATGCAGCCGTATGCCTCCAGCCAGGCCGGTCGGCAGGATCCATTCTTTTTGTACGCCGGAAACGGCTCGGCATCCACGCAGAGGCCGTTTGCCACGGGTGGCTTGGAAAGCTTTGCCAAAACCTGATCCCACCGGGCATCTCGAGGCAGGCCCAAGCGCTCCCGCCATTTCTGGGCCGTGCGCAGGCCATAGAACCAATAGGAAAGCTCGACGGTCGAGTTATAGGTTTTTGCCCACGGGGTTGACTCCGACCCTGTCAGCAGCGGCGGCCCCAGCACGAAGCGGTCGGTCTTCGCATCCCACCAGACGAAGTCGGCCATGAACTCCGCCGACTGCATGACGAGGTCTTTGAATTTTTCGAGCGTCTCGCGCGTAGGGTGTTCGCGGTACATCAATTCCGCCCAGCAGATCGCATGCCCCTGCTGCGTCATGCGGAATGGCCCGGCCGCCGAAGGCGATTCCCATTTTGGGTCTGGCCCGATCATTTTCATCCAGCGCGCGCCTTTGTAGCCTTGCTTGGCGGCCTCTGCTTTTGCGGATTCCAGCCCCGGCCCGCACATCCACTTCATCCAGCCAGACAGCAAGGGCGCGCGGCCCCACAACGCGAAATGGACGCCATGCCATGCCGTCATTTCGAGGTGAAACTTTCCGTACCAGCTGTTCGAGAAAAGCCCGCTCTCCTGCGGCGGCGCTGATCCGGCGGAATTGACGGCGGTGAGGTATTGGGAAAGGACGATGCGCCGTTCGAGCTCCTGCCAGCGCGGATCTTTGCTGGCCGACAAATCGATCGCGCCGCCCGACTGCCAGAATTCCGGCCAGTGCTGGGATGCTGCCGCCGATGTTTCGGCAAAGCCAGGCACCGCGCCGAGCGCCTTCCGGCCAAAGCCGCAGACAAAGCTAAACTCATCCCGGTCGCGTGCGGGGCTCAGCAGAAACCGATGCGGGCCCGCCGCGCTCCACTCGCCCTTGCTCCACTCAGCCGAAACAAAGTAGCGATCGGCATCCAGCGTGCGCGTGATGTCCACGCGATTCTCTCCGCGGAGCACCGCCTCGCTACGATGGCATCCGTCAGTCTCCGGTTGCCAGGTGGGCTGGCATTCCTTGAAGTCAACATACGGGAAATGCCAGAAGACCCTGAGCCGGCCAGCCTCCAGCAGCTTGGATCGCACCTGTACCGCCACGGAGTCCTGCTGCGGGTGGCAGCAGGTTGTCACCTCGACCGGCACGCCGTCGAAATCAAACGCGCTTCGTACCGTGCCGGTCCAGAGATCTAGTGTTTGTCGGATTTTCTGCAGCTCGCCCTCCTTCGCCACGCTGCCATCGGAATGGAGAAGCTCAAAGCCGATGCGCCCGAGATGCAGTCGGTGGGGGGCCCGGCGATACCAGTTGAAGGCATCAAGCGCCCGGCCCGGCTCGGTCGGCTTGGTGCCGGGGTAGCGCGCGGTGCGTCCGCCGCCGCCGACAACATCGCTCAGCGTTTCCTCTTCTCGGAACCCCTCCGGATTCGGAAACGTATGCCAGCCCCACTGCGAGAAGGTTCCCAGCGTATCGGTGAACGTCTGCAATCCCGTGGCGTCCACGCCAAATGCAAACTCTCCGTTGCCGACCTGGAATGGATTCCCCGCGTCGTAATGATCCAGGACGACATTGTGCCGCGTCACCAGCGCGTGGCGGTCGATCTTCTCGGTTGGCGAAGCTGGGGGCGCATCGGCGGCGCGGAGCACTGGCAGCGATACCTGCAGAAGCGCAGCGAGCGCGAGTAATGTCGTTCGGTTCATCATTGAGTTTCTTAGGGAGCCTTCTTCAATCCTTCCCACTTCACGACCCAGCTCCCGTCATTGGGGAATCCTGGGGCGTTGCGGGCCGGCGCGCCGTCCCAGCCGGCGGCCATGAAGGCTGCGGCGTAGAGCAGTCCGCCGTTGGATGGGAAGTACGGGAACGGCCCGCCTGTAGCCAGGCCGCAGACGTTGAACTGGAAGCCCGGCGACGGGTGGAGCATCATATCCACCGCCGTCTTCGGATCCCCAACCCTCGCCGCGCACATCGCCAGCATCGGGAAATCCCATCCCCACGTATTTTTCCAATCCCAGGTCTGGCTGACCTTATCCATCGTCGCCTTCATCGTGACAGGATCCGTCCCGTCGCCAGGCAACATCCCCAGAGCTCCGATGAGGGAGGCGTGGGAATTATTCATTTTTGTATAAGTATCGGCCATGCCTTCCTGCATCAGATAGACGCCATCCTGTTGTGGGAGCGGGGCGAGGCCCTTCAAGACCTTGTCCCACTCCGGCTCGCGCGCGAGGCCCATGCGTTCCCGCCACTGCTGGGCGACGCGCAGCCCGAACCGCCAATAGGACAGCTCGAATGCCGGGTTGCGGGTTGTCAGCGCATCGGTGTTCTCCGGAACGGTCTTCAACGGCGGGCCGAGCACATAGCGGCCGGATGCCTTGTCAAACTCGGGATACGAGGCCATGAACGCCGCCGTCTCGGAAACGATCTCGCGCCATTTCTCGAGCGTTTCCTTGGTCGGGTGCGCCCGGTAATCCATCTCGGCATAAAAGATCTGATGCGGCTGCTGCCAGATCAGCAGCGGATTGATTCCGTTTGGCGACTCGACTCCATCCGGACCGAGCATCTTCGGCCACCGTGCGCCCTTGTAGCCCTGCTTCTGAGCGATCGCCTGCGCCTTTGGAAGGAGCGTCTTGAGAAAGCCAATGCTGCGATCCCACAGCGGCCAACGATCCCACAACGCGTAGTGCGTCGCATGCCACCAATACATTTCCGTGTGGAATTTTCCATACCAGCCGTTGTTGAACAGCCCGCTCTCCTGCGGAGGCAGCGAGCCGGCCTCGTTGACCGCCAGAAGATATTGCGAGAGCACGATGCGCCGCTCAAGCTCCGCCGCTCGCGGGTCGGTGCTTCCGGAAAAATCCATCGCGCCGCCGCTATTCCAGAACTGCGGCCAGTACTCCTCGTTGGCCTGTTTTGCTTTTGCAAAGTCGGACGGCTTCGCGCCCGGCTGCGGCGAGAACGCGCAGGAAACCTCCAGAGTGTTTCCGGTCGAGCTCAAGACGTAGCGCTGAGCCAGGGGAGCGGTCTGAATTTCCAGCATTTTGCCATCTGGAACCTCCACCGATTTTTCTTCACCGCCGAGCGAGTACGTCACCTTGAGGACTTTTTTCTGCACGCCTTTGAGGGCGTCCTTTGCCACCAAGGCCGAGCCGGCCTGAAGCTCGATCCGGTTGAATTTCACCGACGAGCTCACCTTTTCGGTAACGTTCACCCACGTGGCATCGGCGCCAAATTCCGCTTTGATGATCTTTAAAGGTTTGACGGGAGCTTCGGGCGGCGGCCCCTGCAAGGTAGCGCCTGGCGACCACCTCAGGCTGACGGCATACTTTGTGGAATCTACCGTGCGCGCAAAATCAGCCCCGGTCGTGCCGGCTGGCGTCATCACCGTCTGATGCGCATCCGGCTGCGTCCAATCGCCCATCGTCTGTGTTGTGAAGTAGCGGGCATCGGCGTAGGGGAACCCCAGCTCCACGCGCAGCTGGCCCTTCGCGATCAGAGGCGACTCGATCTTGACCGCCAACTCGTCGATCTTTGGGTCACAGCAGGTCTGTACGGACACGGGCTGGCCGTCGAACGTAAATTGGCTGGTGATGATCCCGGTCCACAGATCGAGCTTCTGCCGAATATCTTTGATGTCTAGCTGGTTTGCTACCTGGCCGTTGGCCTTGGTCAGCTTCATCGCCAGCCGCCCCAGCTCAAGGCGGTGCGGGTTGGCGTAGAGGTAGCTGGAAAGTGGTCTCTGATCTTTTGAATCGACCATGTAAGGCACCTTGCGCCCCGCACAATCGTAGTCTGTCCAGCAAAAATCCTCAACACGCTGACCTTGAGGCAGCGGGGAGGAATGCCATCCCCACTGAGAAAGCGTATTTCCGTAAAACGTCTGCAGCCCTGTGCCATCGACGCCGAATGCGATTTCCCCGTTGCCAACCTGGAGCACGCACTGCGAGTTGAGCTTATCGAGGCTCACATTGTGCCGAGTCACCAGCGCGTGGCGGTCGATCTTGTTATTTGAGGCGGTCGGCGGCGTGTCGGCGGCGAGCAGCGCAGGCACCAGCAGTACGGTGAATAGGATGTTTTTCATGATTGGTTCAATTGATGTTTTTGAGAGTTAAGATTATTCGGTATGGGCATCGAAGAGGAGTTGGCGGGAATAGGTTTTGAGATCCCGGGGGCTGGTCTGAAAGCGTTCGCCGAGCGGGGAAAGAACGCTATCGAATCCGTTTGCCACAGCGCATTGCCTGGCCCCGTCCCAACGCCATGCGTCAGCCTTTGGCAGGAGCCGGGATTCCGACGCACCGGAAGGCAGGGCGAGAACCATGGGTCCGTAATTATAAGTCATCTGGTTTGGGAGGGAATTTCTGTTGGCTGCCGGCCGCGTGTAAATCGCCTGCTCAAACGCAAACGTCAACCGATCGTTCGCCTTGAGCGGCTGAGTCACGACAGTGAAGCCATTCGCGATCAGAGAATCCACGGGCTTCCCGTTCAGGGCAACCGCCGGGTGCGCCGCCCAAGGAGGCGTGAAGAAACGTAATGTGACCGGTTTGTCCGGTGCCGATTGCACCTCCAACGTCCACTTTCCTTCATAAGGGTATCCACCAGTGACAAGCCCGGCCAACCGCCCACCCTCAATCGGCATGTCGATTTTTCCGGGATTCAATCCGGCCACATAGATGCTGTCTCTGTCGCTGTAGAGCTCGTTGCCGGCCAGTTCGGCAAACCCGTCTGCCGCCCGCATGGAGCAGCACCACCACGCCTCGGGAGCCACGATGCCGAGGGCTCGTTTTCCTTTGCCTCCAGATACCGTCGAACATCCGAAACCTCCGTTTGCTCCCTCCTCGGCGAAGAAGCCGTTGTGGACGATCCGGTGCGCCCAGGCCAGATACTCGGCTTTTCCGGTCAGGCACCACAGCTCGTGGGCCACCATAAACGAATCGACGACGGCGCAGGGTTCGGTGTGGCTGGGGCGCCCGAACCAGTTCCAGTTTTCGTTGTTCTCGCTCATCGCTTCGCTCAGATAGAGGTGAAAACGCTTTTCGGCTTCGGCGATGAGAGCCGGACGCTTTTTGTAATCCGCCCACCGCAGCATGGCGCGCAGGCCGGTGAGGGTCGCATGGGTTTGCGCCTGGATTTTTGCAAAGTCGATTTGCAGGCTCCGGGCCAGAATTTCCTCGCACAACGCGTCCAGTTCGGGATCGTGAAGCAACGTGGCCGCCTGCATCAGGCCGTCCATGAAAATCAGGTCGCATCCGATGTCTGTGGAGAGCACCCAGCGTCCGACCTTTGAAGCCTGCTCCCCAATCACCCCCCCTTTCCCTTTGACCCGCGCGGCAGAATTGATCGGATAGGTCTCGTGCGCTCCGCGCGTGGGCAGGGCGAGGTTTTTCACGATGGTGGAAATCTCGGCCAGCACGGCGGGCTCGTGTTTCCAATCGTAGAGTTCGCACAGGGCGCGCAGCACCCAGCCGTGTCCGGAGAGCTGCTGCTCGTCGATCGCCTGCGGGTCGAGCTCTTTGCCGAAGTATCCTTGCTTGTTCAGGCGGCCAGCCCAGGCGGAGCGCAGGGCCGGCAGGTTCACGGATGGTCGGCCCGTGGCTCTCTCGAGCCTTACGAAGGCGAGCAGCGCACGCCCCTCCATGTCTCCCGGCCAGACGTAGGATGGCTCGCGCAGGCAGCCGCTCTTCTCGACCGCTGCGAAGCGCGCGGAGTCCATCCGATCGAAATTGAGCAGCGTCCGCTGGAGCAAGAGCCCAGCTGGCTGAAAGCCGCGAACCGCCGCCGGCGGCGGTTCGGGAGCGGCCGCCGTTGCATGCGGAAGCAAAGACAAACTCTGCAATGCGCAGATGGTTATAGTGTATTTCATAGTGTTGCTTCTACTTTTGTTGATCTAAAGCGTTCAGGGATGCGCCCATTCCCGCACATGGCGAACCCGGCTTGAGCCGAAAATCATGCGCAGCGACATCGACAAAAATCGGGTCGGCGACGAGCGAGTGCTCATCCCATCCGGTCAGCTTTCGGTAAGAATCAAACTCGGCAGCCGTGTAGCGGTTTTTGCCAACTTGGGAAATCGCATCCGCCGGATTTCTCTGGAAGTAGCAGTTGTGATCGACCTGAATGGATCGGCTGACCTTTTCCGGGCCATAATTGAAGCATCGGGATTCCGGGGCGTTGAAGAAGATATTATGATGAATGCTCACTTCGCTCCGGTCATCCCATGCGAAGCTGCTCTCGAGATTGCAATGCCATCCGATATTGTCAGGGGCATTGACAGAATAGCGGGGGCGCGGCTCTCCTTGGAGCGCCCAGCCTTCGCCGGCATTCACGCAAGTGTTGTTTTCGAATACGACTTTGCGGGCAAGAACTCCGTGGGCGATGTCCATGCTGTCGTATCCGCAATTCCAAAAGACGTTGTTCCGCAGCTGGACATTATTGGCGACCGATCCGCCCATGCCTTGAATGCAGAAGCCGCCATCAAAAATGTCATGGATCCGGCATCCTTCCACCGTGACGTCGGAGGCGTTCCCCCAGGTCTCAATCCCGTTGCCGAAGCGGACGCGCCGATCGACAAATCTCTGGCCGTATTTTTTTGAGAAGCTATCGGCCCGGAATACCGCGCCGCCAATCAGGGAAAGATCACACCGGCTCACCACCACATCCGTGGCGCCATCTCTAATATGGATGCCATGTGTTCCCACTTTTCGAATTGCAAGATCCTCTATTCGAATATGACTGGCACCAGGCCCCTTCAGCGTGATTCCATTTCCGTCTAGAACTAATTCCACCTTTTTCCACGCGCGTTCAGGATTTTCCGGGCAACAGAGAAAAAGCGGGCCTTTGCCGCTCGCATCTTGGAACCACTCACCCTTGTTCCTCAGCTCTTCCTTGGCATAGCGCATGTTGCCGCAGACCGTCTCATCGAAGACGACATTGGCGACGTTCAGTATATCTGTTGTTGTCCGCCACACCCCCGCCGCTGCTTCCGTCCACGCGCCAGGACGCGAAAGATTAATGATCCTGCCTTCCAGGATTGGTTTCGGCCCTTCACCATAGGCTCCGTAGGTAACTGGCGCGTCGGGCGAGCCGCCCCGAAGAGGCAACGGCAAGGTGAAAACACAACCCCGCTTTAGCAAAAGACTGGAACCGGGTTGAGCCGCTTCCTGGAACCGGCCCCAGGATTTCCATGCGGTGGCCGGCGATAATCCGTCATTGGCATCCGCTCCAGCGATTGGGTCGACGTGATAGGCAACAGCGGCATTGTCCGCAATCGCCGTTAGCGGAGCCAGCAGGAACGCTGTGAAAATAAGTGTGGGAATTATACCATTTCTTGAAATAGAGCAGACTTTGGGAATAGCTGGGGTTCGTAGGGCCGACGTCTCGTCGGCCCTACGACCATTTACTATTGCGGTGGTCAGCTCAATTTCGTGAGGTTGTTTCAGCAATAATAATAACTGTCGGATCATAATAGTCATTTCAGGTTTTGTGGATTTCACTAACGGCTTAAACTGGACACGAACCGGTATGTTCCCGAGCCCACTTCATAAATCGCCGCGCCGTTCTCGTGCCGCAGGAACTTCACGCCCTCGGCCTGCGCGGCGGGTTTGTCGGACTCGGTGACGCTGCCCGCATCTTTGGTCGGCACGTAGACCGTGGCCGTCGTGTTTGGCGGGATGGTGACGTCGAGGTGAAGCGCCCTTCCCTCCAGCTTCCAGTCCGTGGCAATCCGGCCATAGATGCAATCGAAGCTGGTCTTCGCCGAGGTGATCCCCTCGCCGACGAACGGCCGGATCGTGATGGTTTTGTATCCCGGGCTGGCCGCGCGAATGCCGCCGATATTAGCATAGAGATACTCGCCCACCGCACCGAAAGCATAATGGTTGAAGGAATTCATCCTAATAGATCCAAATCCTTTATCCGGCGTCCAGCCGTTCCAGCGTTCCCACATGGTGGTGGCGCCGTTTTTGACCGGGAAGAGCCACGAGGGATAGGTGTCGGTGAGGAGCAGCCGGTTGGCCACATCGTCACGTCCGGCCAGGCTGAGGGCGGGCAGCAGGCGCGGCGTGCCAATGAACCCTGTGGCCAGATGCCAGTCGAAGCGCTTGATCTCATCGATAAATTTAGCGGCCGTCTTTTCGCGCATTGCTGGCGGTATGAGATCCATGGTAAAGGCGAGGGCATATCCGGTCTGGCTGCTTGCCTTGATCGAGCCGTCGGGCAGGAGGAACTCCTTGACGAATGCCGCCTTCACCTCCTCGTGACGCTTGGCGTATCTGGCCGCATCGTCAGCGCGCCCGATGGCCTTGGCCATCTCAGCCATCATCCCCGCCAGATAGGCGTGATAGGCGGTGTCCATGACCTCCTTCTTGGCGGCGCCGCCCGCATTGAGCCAATCCCCGAAGCCGCCGACCGTGGAGATGCCATCCTTTGTCTTGGTGGCAAGCCACTGCATGTAGCGATCCATCGCGGCGAAGCGTTCGGCCACAATGCGGGTGTCGCCGTAAACGCGGTAGATGTTATATGTGCAAATCAGCGCCGCGTCACCCCAGGCCGTCGCGCCCCCGCCTCCCCTCATGATATTAGGAACCACATTGGGAAATCTTCCGTCGGGCTGCTGGTCGTCCTCGCAAGTTTGCAGCCAGCGGGAGAAGAACGCTGCGACATCAAAGTTATACGCGCCGGTGGGAATGAAGAACTGCGTGTCGCCTGTCCAGCCCATGCGTTCGTCACGCTGCGGGCAATCCGAGGGGATCTCCAAATAGTTTCCCTTCTGCCCCCAAATAATATTGCTGTAGAGCTTATTGAGCAACGGATATGAGCATTCGAAGCTGCCGGTGCGCCGCATGGGCGTGTGCACGACCATGCCGGTCACGGCATCGAGCCCCGGCTTGGCATTGAGGCCGCGAACCTCGACATAACGGAAGCCATGGAACGTGAAGAACGGTTCGAAGACCTCCTCGCCCTTGCCAGAGAGGATGTAAAAATCCGTCGCCGGACAGCTTCGCAGCGAAGCGGTGTAAATCGTCCCATCAGCATTGAGCATCTCGGCGTGGCGCACCGTAATGCGGGTGCCGGCCGGGCCATGCACTTTCAGCCGCACCCAGCCGACCATGTTCTGGCCGAGATCGAAGACCCAGGTCTTTGGCCGTGGCTCGCTGAGCTTGAGCGCGGGCAGTTCCTCCAACACGCGCGAGGGATCTGCCACAGAGGCCTGGATCTTGAAAGGCTTCTCGGCAGGCTGGCGGTAGCCGTAGTGCGCCGCGAGGATTTTCAAGCCCGGGCCCGACAGCTCGAGCTTTTCGTTTTCTTTCACGGTCATCGTCGCTTCCTTGCCTCCGACCTGATACGTAACGTACAGGGCCTTGACCTTGCCGGGAGCCGGATCGTCCTTGATGGTCTTGCTGTTCACCTCGAACATAATGCGGTTGTCCTTCACGGCGGCCGCGATCGTGCGGGTCAAATCCGCTTCCAAGATTTCCCCTCCGCTGGCCGAATCGCCTTTGTCGCCAGCTCCGCTACTGGCCGTCGCCGCCACCCAGGCGCTGTCTTTGAATCCCGGGGCATCCCATCCCTCCATGGCCAATCGCGCGTCATACTCGCAGCCCATCAGCAGGTCGGCATGGAGAATGGGGCCAAAGGCTGTCTTCCAAGTTCCATCGCTCGCCACCACCTTGGTGCTTCCATCGGCAAGCACCACCTCCAACTGCACAAGCAGACGGGGGTTGCCGCCATAGTTGTTGCGCTTTCCCATATGTGCCAAATCGCTGGCATACCATCCGTCACCGAGAATAGCCCCGATCGTATTGGCCCCCTTGGCCACCATTCCGCTCACGTCATAAGATTGGTAATGCACGCGCTTGCGAAATTGCGTCCAACCGGGTGCGAGTACATCCTTGCCCACCTTCTTGCCGTTCAGCCGCAGCTCATAAGTCCCGAAGGCGGTCACATAAACGGTGGCGCGCTTCACCGACTGGGCAACGTCAAAGTCCTTGCGGAAGTAAGGTGCGGGCAGGCGCGCGAGATCCGCCACAGCGCCAGGTCCGTCCCAAGGCTGACCTGTATGAAACTCGGCCGCAGCCCACGCGCTCTCATTGAATCCAGGTTTATCCCACCCGGCGGAGGCAGTCTGGGAGGCCTTCCATGTTTGATCCAGAGGGATCTGCAAATCGTCGCCGGATTCAAATTGCAGAACCAGACGGCCGATTGCTGCGGGCGCGTAGCGATCGCTGTGGCTGACGGCCAGCCCGACCACGTTCGCTCCCGGATGCAGAAGTTTGGTGGCGTCCAGCCGTGCGGTGGCCTCCCAATGCGCGGCGTGGCCGATGTTCACGCCATTGACCATCGCGGCGCATTCGTTGAAGGCATAGAGCGCCAGCACGGCGCGCTTCAGCTTGCGATTCGCCGGCAGATCGAACTCCTTGCGCAAATATGTCTCCCCGGCAGCCTTTCCGCCGGGCATCTGCATCCATTTCAGCCCTTTGACATTGAAGCGGGCGTTATCCGCAGCCACCTCCGGAGCGGGGTGGTAGGCGGCATCATTGGCGATCCACTTTGCCTGCCAGTCTGTGGGCGCAAGCAATCCCATGCTCCAAGATTCCGGGCTGCTCCAGGGAAAAGGTTTCTTGTTTTTATCCCAAATGCGCACCTTCCAGAAGCAGGCGGCGCGAGATGCCAGCGGCTTGCCAGCGTATTCCACTTGGGCTTGTCGATCCGACTCGACCTTGCCGCTGTCCCACAGATCGCCCTGATCTTTTGCCAGCAGTTCCGGCTTTGAGGCCACAAGGACTTGGTAGGCGGACTGCGCCTCGCCTCGCTGGTCCGAGACCATTTCCCAGCTCAGCCGCGGCTTCGTGGCATCAATACCGAGCGGATCGGTGCGGTATTCGCAGCGCAAATGGTCGATCCCGATTTTCTCAGGGTTTTCAGCGGCAACTGTTCCGAGGAACAACGTGCATGCAAACATTACTAATACGATTTGCTTTATCATTTTTGGAGATTATTGAGGTTAGACTGGAAATGATAGCGACCGGAGCCGACCGCAAAAACGGCTGCGTTGTTTTCCATGCGCAGGAATTTTACGCCTTCTGCTTGTGCGGCAGGCTTGCCAGATTCGGTGACGCTGCCCGCATCTTTGGCCGGGACGAACACCGTCGCCGTGGTATTTGGTGGGATGGTGATATCCATTGTTAGCTTGTCACCGTCGCGCTGCCAGTTGCTAACGATCCGGCCGCAGCTCGAATTGAATGAGGACTTCACCCAGGTGAGATCGCCGAGCGGCTGCGGTTTGAGGAGGATGTGTTTGAAGCCCGGCTGGGCTGAGTCATAGTTAATACCTCCAAGGGTCTGGTAGAACCACGCGTCGAGGTTGCCGGCCTGTATGAGCAGCGCCTCGCTGTTCATGCCCGGATCGCGCGTGTCACAATCCCAGCGTTCCCAGATGGTGGTTGCTCCCTTGCCGATCATGTAGCCCCAGCTCGGTCGCGTGGTCTGCGTCACAATCGTCCAAGCCACATCGGGCCGGCCGATGTCCGTGAGCACCTGCATGAGCCACTGCATGCCGATCAGGCCTACGGAGAGATGACCTTTGTTCTCCACGAGGATATCGTTCACCAGATTTTCGATCACAGCCTTCCGATGTTCCGGCGGCACCAGCCCGAAGGCCAGCGGGAGCACATACGAGCACTGCGTTCCGCTCTCGTATTTTCCTGTCGCCGGATCGAAGAACCGCTTGTTGAACTCCGTCTTGAGCTCGCCGGCGAGTTTGGTGAACTGCTTCTCGTCATCGGCTTTGCCCAGGAGGCCTGCCGACCGGGCCATGATGCGGCAGTTATTGAAATGATAGGCGGTGGATACTAAGGTTTGCGGAGTCTTGCCGCGATCTCCCCCACGGCCATCCATGGAATATGTGTCGCACCAGTCCGCATACCCTTTGCTGTTGAATATCCCATCTGTTTTCCGGTTTATGGTGTCCATCGTCAGCACCCAGCGTTTCATCGCGTCGTACTGGGTTTTCAGCACGTTCTGGTCCTCATAGAAATCCAGGAACCAGTGCGGGATGATGGTGAACACGCTCGGCCATTCCACACCGTTCCCCCATTCCCAGTTCATCGAGACATCTGGGATCGTTCCGTCTTTGCGCTGGGAACGGCGCACATCATCCATCCATTTGGTGTAAAACGGCGCGACGTTGAAATTGTAGGCCTCGCTCTCGGCATCCTTGGCCGGATCGCCCATCCACCCTTGGCGTTCGTCCCGGTCGGGATCCAGGGGTGCGCTGCGCAAATACATTCGGGATCCCCAACGCACGGCCTGATGGATGCGATTGACCAGCTCATTGGAACAGGAGAACTCCCCGACCGGCCTTGCATCGGTATGGATCACCAATCCCTCAAAATTGTCCACCGTGAGCGTGCCCGGAAATCCGGTCACCTGAACCCGTCGGAATCCCTGTCCCTTGAATTCCGGCGTCCAGATTTCTTCCCCCTCACCCTTGAAGGTATAAACGTCGATCGCTTTTGCTCCCCGGTTGTCCGCCGTCTTGAGCCTTCCATCCGGCAGCAGGCTGTAGGCGCAGGTCATTCTCACTTCCGTGCCGCGGGGGCCGTGCGCTTTCAATCTCACCGCGCCGTAAAAGTTCTGACCGAAATCCACGATGAAGATCCCCGGCTTCGGATTTGTCATGCCGACAGGTTGGAGCACCTGCGTCACGCGCATCGGCTCAATCATTTGGGCCTGCAATGCGCCACCTGGAGCGGCGACCATGTCAGCAGGTTTCCACTTAGCATCATCAAACCCGGGCCGATCCCAATCGGGCATTTCCATCCGGGCATCGTACTCCTCGCCGTCATACTCATTATTCGCTCGAATCGGGCCCTCGGCGGTCACCTTCCACTTCTCATCGCTGACGACACTCTCTGTCGTGCCGTCCGTGTACTGGATTTCCATTTGAAGCAGTAGTCTGGGGGACCCGTAATCTACCGTCTTTGCCGGCCTTCGCAGCCGCGGGGCAAAGAACCGTCCGTTGCCGAGAACTACCCCCAGAGCGTTCGCGCCATTTTTTAATTGATCGGTGACATCAAACGTCACGTAGTAGTCTACCTTGCGGTAGTCCGAGAGCGCTGGATTCATGACTTGGTCGGACACCTTCTTGCCGTTCAGGTAGAGGTCGAAGAACCCAAGGCCGCAGGCGTAGACGGTAGCACGCGCGATCTTCTTCTCGACCGCAAACTCCCGGCGCAGATAACGCGCGGGCAGCGGACGGGCGTCCGCAACTCCTACATCCTTTCCCCACGGGCCGATGCCAAAGGCGCCCAAAGCTTTGGCATTCGGCCATTGGCCATCATCAAATCCGGCAAGCTCCCAGCCTTCTTTGTACGCCTGGCTGCTTTTCCACTGCGCATCGGTGCAGACCATCATGGGGACACCATCGGCAAACTCAATCTTGATAGCGGCAATCAAACCCGCAGGATTTGGCGCGGATCCGGAATTCGTTGCGCCAACGGCCAGCGTGTTCGTGCCTGCCTGCAAGATCCCGGTGAGATCTGCCGTTACCGGCAAGTTAAAGTTGTCGCCATGCCCGACTGGTTTGCCGTTCACTGAGAATTTGAAGCTGTTGTCTGCGCTTATCTGGGCGGTCGCTTTCACGATTCTTTGACCGGCTGGCAAATCAATCACACGTCGAAAATAGCGCATTCCCAACGGCGCGCTCGCTGCCGGATTATTATCTGGAAACCAGATCCACTGCGTCCCCCCCAACAAAAAAGGTTCTTTCCCTAGCGCTCCGGTTTCGAGGCCGATCCACTTCGCCTGCCAGTCCGAAGGTGCCAGCAGTCCCATACTCCACGAGGCCGGACTGCTCCAAGCAGACGGCTTTCCGCCCTTGTCCCAAATACGCACTTTCCAGAAGCAGGCGGCGCAAGATGCCAGCGGCTTGCCAGCGTATTCCACCTGGGCTTGCCGATCCGAGGCCGCCTTGCCGCTGTCCCACAGGTCGCCCTGATCCTTTGCCAGCAGATCCGGTGTTGAGGCCGCTAGGACGTGGTAGGCGGACTGCTTCTCGCCTCGCTGATCCGACACCATTTCCCAGCTCAGGCGCGGTTTCAACACATCGATGCCGAGCGGATCGGTCCGATATTCACAACGTAAATGATCGACCCCGATTTTCTCGGGATTTTCAGCGGCAACTGTTCCGAGGAACAACGTGCATGCAAACATTACTAATACGATTTGCTTCATCATTTTTGGAGATTATTGAGAAGTGACTGGAAATGGCAGCGACCGGATTCGACCGCGAAAACTCCAGCCTCGCAAACCAACAATGCCCAAAGCAGTTTGATCATGTCCCTTCGGATTCCGAGACGAGGAAAACCGATTGCACCGATCTCAAATGCAAATGCACGCGGGTGGATTCTTTTCCGTTTCCGCCGGAGATGGAGAACTCGGCGGGGGAGACGGCACCCGTCAACGGATCCCATACCTCCAAGCGATGCCGCCCGCGAAGAACCACATGCGTATCCACCGCAGCGTCGGAAGAGTTGGCAAAGAAATACACCTGGCGCCCGTCAACGACCTTGTGAATGTAGGACAGGTTGCCGCCGGCGACAGTCAGGTTTTCCTCGAAACAGACATCGCCGAGGGGGAGGGCTTCGTCGAGGACCGCCTTCAGCGCATCGGCATTCGGAGACGGGATGAAGTAAGCCTTTCCTCCCTTGGCATTCGCGTTGGTTTGCGCGGGCGTGCCTCCTCCAAGTTCCAGGCTGCGACCGTCCGCATCGCCCACAGCAAACTCGAAGATGGACACGCTGTCGGAAGCAACCGCATCGATGCAGAGCCGTACCTTTGTAGCCGTCACGGGCGCAAACGTATCGGTCTTCTCAGCCCCCAGGCGCTCGCCTTTCGCGCAGTCCTTCCATTGCGCGCCATCCCACGCCTGGATGCGGTACGCACGCGTCCGGCCGAACGCCTCTCGAACGATCGTCTTGCTGAAGGTCTTCGCCTCACCGAAGTCCACCTCCAACCACTGTGGCTTCTTGTCGCCGTCGGCGGCGTTCCAGCGAGTCTGCGTGTCACCATCCGTCGCATTTTTCGCATCGCAACCACCGCCAGCCCAGGTGCTCGATGCCGTCACGCGCCCGGGGTCGGCCTGCTTCTTTTCCGCCGCGCCGAAGATCGCCGCAACGGTCTCCCGGACTTCCCGGTCTCTTCCGAATTCCGCCGACGAGTCCGGCAGGCGCGTCGTCGCGATCACCTTGCCGCCATTATCGTAGAACTCCTTGATCTTCTTCAGCGTGCTCCAGTGGATCGTGCGCGAACCGGGGATGATGAAGACCTTGTACTGCTCGGCGTTGACCTTGTTCTCCAGGTGGATCTCCGCGCCTTTCACGCTGCACTTCTCGTCGAGCACCTCGGGGTGGACAAAGGTAAAGTCGCGCCGCAGTTTCAGCGCCAGCATCTCGCCAACGTTCATGTAGTCGGCTTCGGGAATCTGCACACAACCCCGATAGGGGTTCCCCGGCCCGAACCACGACCCGGCCTGCAGCGTCGCCATCGGATACAGCACACCGATATCGGCCACATGCCGCCCTTTCTGCAACATGCGCTGAAGACGTCCGATGTACCGGTTGTACGCTGGCAACTCCGGGCCGTAGGTTGCGGCACCCGGGGTAAGATCCGGCGGGAAGTGGACTTTCGGCGACGCGTACCAGACGGCGTGCGGCACCATGACGTTGATGCCCTTGGCAAACTGATCCATCGCCTCTTTGTAGAAGTTGGCGACCGGCATGTTTTTGATGCCGCCGTAGCACTCCGTCAGCACCAGCGGCCGATCCCAGTTGTACGCCGCCGAACTGACCACCTTGTAGGCGCGGGAGGCCCGTCCGTATTTGAAGACTTGGTCGATGGCCGGGATGTCCTGATACTTGAACGCCTTGATCAGGTCTCCGCACTGGCCGATGACGGGGTTGACCATCTCCTCCTGGTCTACATGCCCGGTTAGCTGGATGTGATGTGCGCGGCACCAGTCGTTGACCGTCTTGACGAACCCGGTCGCGTACAGCTCGGCGCGGAAACCGAACAGCGTGTTGCGCGCCGAAGTCGTGTCGGGGCCGATGTCGAACCATAGCGCCGGATAGAGCAGGACAGGGCTGGCTTTATATTTCGCGATGAACTTTTCGTTGAACCGCTCGGTCCAGGCTCGTCCGCCCTGCACATGGTAAAACGCCGGCTCGTCGTAAAAGGCCCTGTCAATCGTCGTGCCGAAGTGCGCCGGAAATTTATCGTAATACGCCTGGTAGGTCAGCTGGATGAACTTCGACACGGCCTCTGGACTAAGGTAATCCACCAACCCTCCACCGCCATCCCGAACGCATGCAAAGCTCATGACCTTCCAGTTCCCAGCCGGCACGTTCCACACCAGCCGGCCATCTTTCACCGCACCCGAGAGGTCGATGCGTTTTTTTGTATCCAGATCCATGGCAACCGCGCCGAGGAAAGTCCCTGCCGGAACCTCCTGCACACACTCCTTCGGCCCGGTCACGTCGATGGCCGTCATTTCGAGCCGTTTGCCGAGCGCCTCCGGAAATTTCTTCGCCAGCAACCCGCCCGCGGAACCGCTGGGAAACCAGTATTCATCGTACAGGCAACACTTCACCCCCAGCTTCGCTGCCTCCTCGACCGCAACTTTGTAGTGATCCAGAAACTCCGGCGACATAAATGCCGGCGTCATCCCGCGCGCAGGAAGAATGCCGACTCCGGCATAACCGGACGCCTTGCATTCCTGCAGGATCTTCCGCGTTTTGTCCGCATCCAACGGCCCGTTCCAAAACCACAGCGGCCGCGACTGGAGATTCTCTGCGGGCTGGATAAATTCTTCCCGCAGCGTGCCAGCCGCCCATGCAGGGATGACAGCGAGCACCAGCAGAGCCGTGGCACAAGAAAACACGATGATACCGGGGGGCATCAGAACGAAACGCTTCTTCAAGCCTTCCTTCTCCATTTTTTTAATGGGATTGGCGAGCGTATTTTTATGAAAATAAAAACCAGTGCAGCCTTGTTCCGAGGGTTGCCCTCAATTTTTGATTGTGATAGAAAGGCTTATGGAATTACTGAGACCCTCTTGGTTGTCGTGTGGCTGGCGATACATGTTTCCCCGTGAGTCCATGCCGATGATGCGGCGACTGGAAACAACCCCGTCACTCCCGATTTTCCGCCCGTTCCCTGCCGGACAGGTGACGAAGAAGCTCCCATGATGCCATTATGAAAATCCTCCCGCTGTTATTCGCTGCAGTGTTTTTAAACCAGTCCCACGCCGCTCCTGTGGCTGATAAGATTGCAGCCAAAGCCCGGCCCTTTGCGCTCAACCAAGTGAGGCTTCTTGACGGGCCGTTCAAGGATGCTCAGGAACGCGATCGCAAATATCTCCTCAATCTCGATGCCGACCGGCTCCTTCATGCCTTCCGTCTCACTGCCGGGCTGCCATCTTCCGCCGAACCGCTGGGGGGGTGGGAAAGCCCGAAAGTTGAGTTGCGCGGCCATTTTGTCGGGCATTATCTATCGGCTTGCGCGCTGATGGTTGCCAGCACCGGCGACAAGAAGCTCAAGGCCAAGGCTGATTATCTCGTCGCCGAGCTGGCCAAGTGCCAGGCGGCACTGCCCGGCCAAGGCTACAACAAGGGCTTCCTCTCCGCTTATCCGGAATCGCTTTTCGACCGCGTGGACAAATGCGAACGTGTCTGGGCTCCTTATTACACGCTCCATAAGATCATGGCGGGCCTGCTCGACATGTATCAGTTGACCGGAAACCAGCAGGCACTCGATGTGCTCGTGAAGATGGCCGACTGGCTCAAATTCCGCGTCGATCGGCTCAGCCATGAGCAGCAGCAGAAAGTCCTTAACTGCGAGCACGGCGGCATGAACGAAGTGCTGGCCAACCTCTATGGCGTCACCGGCAACCCCGACCACCTCAAGCTGGCCCGCGCGTTCAACCATGAGGTCATCTTCGCCCCGCTCGCCCGGGGCGAAGACCAGCTCAATGGCAAACATGCCAACACGCAGATTCCGAAGATCATCGGTGCCGCCCGCGAATACGAGCTGACCGGCGAAAGCCCGTTCGCTGCCATCGCGAAGAATTTCTGGCAATATGTCGCCCTCGACCGCGCCTACTGCATTGGCGGGCACAGTGACTGCGAGCACTTCTTCCCGGTCGACCAGTTTTCCAAGCATCTCAGCCCTGCCACGGCCGAGACTTGTAACACCTACAACATGCTCAAGCTCACGCGCCACCTCTTCGCCTGGGAGCCGTCACCTCGCCTGATGGATTTCTACGAGCGCGCCCTCTACAACCACATCCTCGCTTCACAAGACCCCGAGACCGGCATGATGTTCTACTTCGCCTCGCTCAAGCCCGGGATCTTCAAGGTCTACAACACCCCGAATGATTCGTTCTGGTGCTGTACCGGCACCGGCATTGAGAACCATGCCAAGTATCGCGACACGATCTACTGGCACGGTGCCGACACGCTCTATGTGAATCTGTTCATCCCCTCGGAGCTGACCTGGAAAGAAAAGGGTGTCGTCATCCGGCAGGAGACAAAATTTCCCGAAAGCGACACGACACGGCTTACGTTCCATTGCGCCAAGCCCGTCAAGTTCACCGTCAAAGTCCGGCGCCCGTTCTGGACGACCGATCCCGGCTACGCCGAATACACCCGTGAATGGCACAACGGCGACACTCTGGACATAAAGCTTCCCATGAGCCTGCGCGTCGAAACCCTGCCCGGCGAACCGAATACCGTCGCCTTCTTCTACGGCCCCATCGCGCTCGCCGGCGAGCTTGGTACGGCTGGCATAGAAAAGCTAAACGTCTTCACGCGTGCCCAACTCGATCTCGCCAGAACCCCAACGCCTGATGTTCCGGTGTTCGAGTGCAACCCTGCCGATTTGCTCAAGCACATCGAGCCGGTTGCCGGAAAGCCCTTAAATTTCCGCACCATGGGCATCGGCCGTCCAAACGACGTCACGCTATCCCCCTACTATCTGATCCACCGCCAGCGGCTCACCGTCTACTGGAACTGCTTTACCGCGGCCGAATGGCAGGCGAAGCAGGCTGAGATTGAAAAAGCGAACGCCGCCCGCAAGGCGATTGAAGCGCGGATCGTGGACGACGTTCATCCCGGCGAACCCCAGCCCGAGACCGACCACAACTTCAAGGGCGAACAGACCAACAGCGGCGAATATGCCGGTCGCAAATGGCGTGATGCCCGCGGCTGGTTCAGCTACGATCTCAAAGTTGATCCAGCCCATCCCGCCGTGCTGCGCTGCACCTACTGGGGCGGAGATGGATCGCCGCACAACTTCGACATTCTTGTGGATGGCGAGAAGATCGCCGAACAGAAGCTCAATAAGGACAAACCCAACTCCTTCTTCGATGTTGATTACGCGGTGCCGGAGAAGCTGACAAAAGGCAAACAACAGGTGACCGTCAGATTCCAAGCGCAGCCACACGGCGTTGCCGGCGGCGTGTTTGGATTGATCGTCCTCAAGGCCAATCCATAAAACAACCATCCTATGATGCGGAGGCTGCGTTGCAAAACATTATGAAAGTCCTCCCGCTATGGTTAATTGCCGCGTTTTTGAGCCAGGCTTACGCCGCACCTGTGGCTGACACTGTGGCATCCAAAGCCGAGCCCTTTGCGCTCAGGCAAGTGAAACTTCTTGCCGGGCCGTTCAAGGATGCTCAGGAACGCGATCGCAAATATCTCCTCGATCTCGACGCCGACCGGCTTCTTTCCGCCTTCCGACTCACCGCCGGGCTGCCATCCACCGCCGAACCGCTTGGCGGATGGGAAACGCCAAAGACCGGGCTGTGCGGCCCTTTTGTCGGGCATTATCTATCGGCTTGCGCGCTGATGGTTGCCAGCACCGGCGATGAGAAGCTCAAGGCCAAGGCGGATTATCTCGTTGCTGAGCTTGCCAAGTGTCAGGCGGCGCTGCCTGGCCAAGACTACAACAAGGGCTACCTATCCGCCTTTTCCGAATCGGTTTTCGACCTCGTGGACAAAAGCGAACGTGTCTGCCCGTACTACTCGCTCCATAAGGTTATGGCGGGCCTGTTCGATATGTATCAGTTGACCGGAAACCAACAGGCGCTTGATGTGCTCGTGAAGATTGCCGACTGGATCAAATTCCACGTCGGTCGTCTTAGCCATGAGCAGCAGCAGAAAGCCCTTAACTGCGAGCACGGTGGCATGAACGAAGTGCTGGCCAACCTCTACGCCATTACCGGCAACCCCGACCACCTCAATCTCGCCCGCGCGTTCAACCATGAGGTCATCTTCGCCCCGCTCGCCCGAGGCGAAGACCAGCTCAACGGTAGACATGCCAACACGCAGATTCCGAAGATCATCGGTGCCGCCCGCGAATACGAGCTCACCGGCGAAAGCCCGTTCGCGGAAATCGCGAGGAATTTCTGGCAATATGTCGCCCTCGACCACTCCTACTGCATTGGCGGGAACAGCGACTACGAGCACTTCTTCCCGGTTGACCGGTTTTCGAAGCATCTCAGCCCCGCCACGGCCGAAACTTGTAACACTTACAACATGCTCAAACTCACGCGCCACCTCTTCGCTTGGGAGCCGGCACCCCGCCTGATGGATTTCTACGAACGCGCCCTCTACAACCACATCCTCGGTTCACAAGACCCCGAGACCGGCATGATGCTCTACTTTGCCTCGCTCAAGCCCGGCCACTTCAAGGTCTACAACACCCCGACCGATTCATTCTGGTGCTGCACCGGCACCGGCGTCGAGAACCATGCCAAGTATGCCGATACGATCTATTGGCACGGCGCCGACACGCTCTATGTCAATCTGTTCATCCCCTCGGAGCTGACCTGGAAAGAAAAGGGCGTCGTCATCCGGCAGGAGACAAAATTCCCCGAAAGCGACACGACACGGCTCATCTTCCAGTGCGCCAAACCGGTCAAGTTCACCGTCAAAGTCCGGCGCCCGTTCTGGACGACCGATCCCGGCTACGCCGAATACACCCGCGAATGGCACGACGGCGACACGCTGGACGTGAAGCTTCCGATGAGCCTGCGCGTTGAGACGCTGCCCGGCGAACCGAATACCGTCGCGTTCTTCTACGGCCCCATCGCGCTCGCGGGCGAGCTTGGCACACAGGGCCTGGAAAAGCTAAACATCTTCACGCCTGATCCAAACGCTCTCAACAGGATCCCAACGCCCGATGTTCCGGTGATCGAGTGCAACCCTGCCGATTTGCCCAAGCACATCGAACCGGTTGCCGGAAAGCCGCTGACCTTCCGCACCAGGGGCATCGGCCGGCCAAACGACGTCACACTATCCCCGTACTATCTGATCCACCGCCAGCGGCTCACCGTCTACTGGAAATGCGTCACCGCCGCCGAATGGCAGGCAAAGCGGGCTGATATTGAGAAAACGAACGTCGCCCGCAAAACGTTTGAAGCTCGGATTGTGGACGACGTTCATCCCGGCGAACCTCAAGCCGAGACCGATCATAACTTCAAAGGCGAACAGACGAACAAAGGCGCTCATCCCACCTGCAAATGGCGTGATGCCCGCGGCTGGTTCAGCTACGATCTCAAAGTTGATCCAGCCCATCCCGCCGTGCTGCGCTGCACCTACTGGGGCGGCGATGGCGCGCCGCACAACTTCGACATTCTTGTGGATGGCGAGAAGATCGCCGAACAGAAGCTCAATAAGGACAAACCCAACGACTTCTTCGACGTTGATTACGCGGTGCCCGGGAAGCTGACAAAAGGCAAACAACAGGTGACCGTCAGATTCCAAGCCCACCCCAACGGCACCGCCGGCGGGCTGTTTGGATTGATCGTCCTCAAGGCCAACCCTTAAACTTTTTCGGGTGCTATTGTCAGGTGCTGCCTGCCATCGGCGAGGGCATTTCAAAGCGTTACATTTTGCAACGGTTTGATTTCCCTCCTTTTTTTAATCACGCCCGGCTTCCCATCGCGAGTAAATGCCGCAGGGCAAAACGCCGGAGCCGTCGGTGATGGGGAGCGCGAGCTCGCCTCCGTAGCAGTGTCCGCCGGCCGGTTTCATCAACCGCGAAAGCAGGCTGGTCAGGATCGTGGGGGAGAAACCCGTGGTGTAGGAATTGACGAGCAGGAAAAGCGGCTGATCCGAGAGAATGGACCGGCAACTCTCGAGCAACGGCCAGAAATCCCGCTCCAGTTTCCAAACCTGCCCCTCCGCCCCGCGCCCGAAGGAGGGAGGATCCATGATGATGGCATCGTATTTCTGACCGCGGCGCGCCTCTCGCTGGACGAACTTTCCGCAGTCATCGACGATGTAGCGGAGTCCGGCCAGGCCGGAGAGTTTGGCGTTTTCGCCGCACCACTGGACCATGCCCTTGGCCGAGTCCACGTGGCAGACGGAGGCCCCAGCCGCCGCAGCGGCCACCGAGGCCGCGCCGGTGTAGCCGAAGAGGTTCAGGAGCTTGACCGGGCGGCCAGCCGCGCGGATTTTTTCCATCAGCCATATCCAGTTTGGCGCCTGCTCGGGGAAAAGCCCCGTGTGCTTGAAATTCGTGGGGCGGATTTTGAACCGGAGACCGGCAAACCCGATCAGCCAATGTTCGGGGAGTTGGCGTTTGAATTCCCACTGTCCTCCACCGCTTTCCGAGCGATGGTAGATGGCGTCGTAATTCCCCCAAGGCTTGTCCAGCGGCCAGATGATTTGAGGGTCAGGGCGGATGAGGCGGATGTCCCCCCACCGCTCCCGTTTGAGACCGTTGCCACATTGCAGAAGTTCGTAGTCCTTCCAATCTGTGGCGAGGAGGTTGGCGGGAGGCGCAATCACATTTTCAGAGTAGTGCCGGGTGTGCAGCCTACAGAACTCGAAACTGTGGCGCTAACACTGATAATCAGCAACATAAGCAAGCTGATATAGACTCACCAAGACTCTGTCAAGGCTCCGAACGCTCAAACGAATCAAGGCAGCCTGAACCATCCGATTTTGTTACTGGCGGGCGCGGCAAGTTGTGCCTTGCTGGCTCGGAGCACCGGAACGACGGAGGGCTGAGAAGGCGATTTTTCAAGAAAAACGATTCGACTCGGCAATCCAAGTGCGAGAAGATTTCCCGAGCATGTTCACCTTTTTGTCACAAGCCGCAATTCCTCCCACCGAGACCGAGGAGCTGATCAAACACGGCTTGGATATCACCGGGCACGTGCTGATTTTTTTTGCAAGTGCGATCACCATCTACCTCGCGCTCCTTTTCGGCGGGCGGACGTTGAAGCGCCGGTTCGCTCTGCCGATCGGCTGGGCCTACCACCTTTTCTGCATCGCCGCCGCCCTCTTCATTCCCAGCCGGTTTCCGCCTCTCGCTTTTCCCCACAACGAACACACCGGGGCCCTCCTGATCCTCACCGGCGCCCTCGTGCTGATCGGATTCGTCCGCCATTATTTTTTCGACATTCTGTTCCAACAGAAAAACAACAGCCAGGTTCCCAAATTTCTCAGCGAGTTTGTCTCCATCTGCATTATTGTCGCGGCAACGCTCATTGTCCTGCAGGGGGTGTATGGCATTTTTGTGCCGGGGCTGCTGGCCGGCGCGGGGGTCGCGGGCATCGTTCTGGGACTCGCGCTCCAGGATACCCTGGGCAATATTTTCAGCGGTTTCTCGATTTATTTCGGCGGGATTTTCAAAGCGGGCGACTGGCTTCTCATCGACAACCGCCACGCCCAGATCGTCGAGATCAACTGGCGATCAACCCGCCTGCGCACAACCGATGAGGCCCGGCTTGATATTCCGAACAGCAGCATCACCAAACAGACAATCGTCAACTACAACTACCCGACAAGCGTCCACGCGATACGCCTGGATATTGGTTTGGCATACGACGCGGCTCCAACCCTCGTCAAAACGATCCTGATCGAGTCGGCCCTCGACTGCCCGCTCGTCCTGCGTCAGCCGGCACCCGACGTTTTCTTGAATGAATTTGCGAGTTCCAGCGTCACCTACCAGCTCAGGTTCTGGCTCGACGACCACGCCAACTACAACCCGGCCACAAGCGATATCCGGACAATCCTGTGGTATGCGCTCCGGCGTCACAACATTTCCATCCCCTACCCGATCCAGCAGCAGGTCATTCTGCCACACCCCAAACCCCATGCCGAAAATCGGGAGCTCATCCGCGAAGCGATTGGCAAAACGATCATTGCCACCTGGCTCTCCCCCGCCCAGATCGGGCAAATTGTTGATTCCGCCCGCATCGTTTGTTTTGGCAGGGGAGAAAGCATTATCCGGCGTGATGCGGAAGCCGGGCCGATGTATGTGCTCGCCCGGGGGAGCGCCGAAGTCTGGATCGAGGCCGCCGGGATTTTAAAATCTGCCGCCGTTCTCGGCCCGGACGCCTGCATCGGGGAAAATTCCGTCCTCACCGGCGAGCGGCGGTCGGCCACGGTTATCGCGCTCGACGACTGCCTCGCTGTCGAGGTCAACAAGTCGATCCTCGCCCCGATCATCAGCGCGAGCCCGGAGCTCTTGGAATCGCTCAGCGATCTCCTCGCCGGGAGGCGGATGCAAAACGAAGGCATCGTCGCCGAAGCCGCGGGAGCCGCCTTGCAGGCCAAAAAACACGACTACAAAGTGGGCTTCCTCGGGAAGCTGAAAACGTTTTTTGCCGTGTGATTACAGCGACTTGGCGACCTTGACGAGGTTCTCGGACGTGATGCCGAGCTGTTCCATCACGATGTTCCCGGGTGCGCTGAGGCCGAAGCGATCGACGGCCACGGTTTTTCCGTCGAGCCCGACGTAGCGGAACCAGGGATCCGAAATGCCCGCCTCGATCGACACGCGCTTGCGGCAGGACATCGGAAGAACGGATTCGCGATATGCCGCGCTCTGACTTTCAAATCGTTCGAAACAGGGGATCGAGACCACGCGGGTTCCCGCGCCCAGCTCACCAGCCGCCTTCAGTGCGTGTTGCAATTCGCTGCCGGACGCCAGAAGGATGAGATCCAAGGGCGCGGTTTCTTTTTTGGCGATATATCCGCCAAGGAAGGCCCCTTCGCGCCGGACATCCACCGGGATCTCATTCAGAGTCCGCAAATTCTGGCGTGAGAGAACCAGCATCGTCGGGCCGGTCGTCTTCTCGAATGCAGCCGCAAAGGCTCCGGCGGTCTCCTCGGGGTCACCGGGACGGATCACATCAAGCCCGGGGATTGCGCGGAGGGCCGCAACGGTTTCGACCGGCTCGTGCGTGGGGCCGTCTTCCCCCACCCCGATCGAATCGTGCGTGAAGATATAAACAACCGGCAGGCGGGAAAGCGCCGCAACGCGGATGGAGGGACGCCCGTAGTCACTGAACACAAGGAACGTCGCGCCGCTCGGACGGAAGATCCCGTCGTAGGCGATGCCGTTCATCATTCCGCACATCGCGTGTTCGCGGATGCCAAAATGCATGTTGCGGCCCGAGCGATTCTGGCGGCTGAAGTCGCCACCGTTCTTTATGTAGTTGAGCGTCGAGCCGTGAAGATCCGCGCTGCCGCTGATGAGCAGGGGCATTGCGGCCGCAATCGGCTGCAGGACGTCGCTTCCGGCTTTGCGCGTGGCAATATTTGCCGCCGGATCAAATGCCGGAATCGCTTTCCGCAGGTCGGGAACTTTTCCGTTGATCGCGGCATCGAGTTCGGCCGCCAGATCGAGGTTGGACGCGCGCCAGGCTTCGAATTTGACAACCCAGGCGTCGTAGCCGGCCTTGAGACATTCCCTGGCCTTGGCAAAATACGCGCGGGTTTCGGGCGACACAAAAAATGTCTCCTCGGGGAGTCCGAGTGCCTTGCGGGACTCCGCGACAAATTTCACTCCGGCTTCGCCATGGGCTTTATTTGTGCCGGAGACTTCCGGGATGCCTTTGCCGATGAGGGTTTTTGCGATGATGAACTGCGGCTTGCCGGTGGTGGCGGCTTTTGCGGCGGCAATGGCGTTGGCAATTTCGTGGAGGTTGTGCCCATCGATTTCCTGCACGTCCCATCCGTAGGCCCGGTAGCGCGCGGCCGTATCCTCGCTTTGGGTGACCGGCGCCATCGCATCAAGCGTCACGTTGTTGGAATCGTAAATCAGAACAAGATTATCGAGGCCAAGGTGCCCGGCCAAAGCACTTGCTTCCTGCGCCACGCCTTCCTGAAGACAGCCGTCGCCGGCCAGCACAAAGACGTGGTGGTCGAAAATCTGATGCGCGGACGTGTTGAACTTCGCCTCGCACATCTTCGCGGAAACGGCATAGCCGACCGCGTTGGAAACCCCCTGCCCAAGCGGGCCGGTCGTCGCCTCCACCCCGGGGGTCTCGCGGAATTCGGGATGCCCGGGGGTCAGGCTGTGAAACTGGCGGAAATTTCTCACCTCTTCGAGCGGGAGGGCATATCCCGCGAGATGCAGCCAACTGTAGAGGAACATGCTGCCATGGCCGGCGGAGAGGACGAACCGGTCGCGGTTCAGCCAGCGCGGTTCGTCGGGGTTGTGACTGAGCGCGTGTCCGTAAAGCACGGCACCGATCTCAGCAGTCCCGAGCGGAAGTCCAAGATGTCCGGATTTGCATTTGGCGATGGCGTCCATCGCGAGCCCGCGAGCATCGCGCGCGGCCAATTCGAGTGAGGGAATGTTCATGTTTTTAAAAATTCGGGAATGCACAACAAAGCGATTGTCTGTGCGCTTGGCAAGCGGGAACGGATTTCTAGCCCTCCCTCCTGCGTGCTTTTTAAATCTGCCGTCGCACCCATTGCCCTTGGCGGAATTTCTGCCGTTGTGTTGACGGCCTTTCTCTGTATGGATGTCGGTTCCCATTGCCCCCGGCACGCTGCGGCCGTTCAAAAATCAATTATCGAAAGCCCCTTCAGCCGACCGAATAGGAAACCATAAAAAATGCATAAACAAATTCCCATCAGAATGAAGTTTGGATTGGCTTTGCTGTTTGGAATCTCTGCGGGCGGACTGACCGGCATTGTTCAAGCATCGGATTCCGGGTTGGCGCGTGATTTCAAAACCCCGCCGGATCAATTCAAGAGCATGCCGCTTTGGCACCTGAACGGGACGCTGACGTCCGAGGAGATTGCCTCCCAACTGAAGACGGCACACGACAAGAGCGGGTTTAGCGGCGTTGCGATCCTTCCCGTCTCGGCGACCCTACCAAAATACCTGAGCGAGGACTATTTTGCCATGTATGGGAAGATACTGGAGAACTGCAAGGCGCTTGGCATGAAAGCGATTTTTTACGATGACATCAATTTCCCGAGCGGATCGGCCGGGGGGCTCATCAATAAGAAGTTTCCGGATGACCGTGCGTGCCGGCTGGACAAATGGGAAGAGGAAGTCGCCGGCCCGGTGGAGTGGAAGGGGACTTTGCCCAATGGAATTTTCATGGGGGCGGTCGCCATGAACACGCAGACGTTGGAACGCCGCAACATCAGCGGCGAAGCGCGCGACGGCCACATCGCCTGGCAGGTTCCCGAAGGAAAATGGAAGCTCATGATCTTCACCTGCGTGCGAGGCGCCAACCTGGTGGATTACCTTTGCCCGGAGTCGATCGATAAATTTTTCTCCATCACTTACGACGAGTTTTACAAGCGGTTCGCGCCCTATTTCGGCTCGACCATCTTCACGACCTTTTTCGACGATGTCGGGGTGCGAGGCTTGGAACGCCGCGTATGGACGCCGGCGTTCAATGAGAAGTTTCAGAAGAAGAACGGCTACAGCCCCGTGCCTTTCTATCCGGCCTTGTGGTATGATATCGGCCCGGACACCGATGCCGTCCGCGTCGCATTGTTTGATTTCCGTGCTGAGCTGATGGCCGAGGGCTACCCGAAGAAAGTCCACGACTGGGCGGCGGCTCACGGGATCGAATCTTCCGGACACGCCATGGGGCAGTATCATCCGCAGCCTGCACTACTAGGCGGCGACCATATCAAATTTTATCGGCACAGCGACATTCCGATGATGGATGCCATTCATGGGTACGGCCATGGGCGGCCTGGCTTCAAGCTGACCAGCTCGGCCTCATTTACCTATGACCGGCCGCTGACCGCCGTCGAGATCTATGGCAACTATGGGGTGTTCGACAAGGTCATGATGTACCGCGCCGGCATGGAGCTTTTCGCCCGTGGAGCCAATCTTTTCCTTCCTCACGCGATGTGGTATGACCCGGAGAAGGTTCACATCAAGCCGTTGATCTCGGACTTCAACAAAGATATCGGCCCGAGCCTGCCCGGCTACAACGAGTGGGTCGGGCGATCCAGCCTCCTGCTGCAGGGCGGCCGCCATGTCGCCGATGTCGGCGTGCTCTACCCTGTGGCGGCGATGGAGGCTTATGCCAGGCTCGACGCCTTTGTGGACTCGAAGGAAAAGGGCAGCGTTCATCCCGGGCTCTTTATGCCGAAGGAAACCGATCTGAATGGGGTTAGCGACTGCCTCACCGGCAGCGCGCAACGCGACTTTACTTATCTCCATCCCGAAATCTTGAACGAGCGCTGCGATGTTGCGGGTCCGACCCTGCGGCTGAAGAACAAGGCCAACCATGAGGAACACAAAGTTCTCGTCATCCCTGGCGGGCGCGTCATCTACTGGAGCAATCTGAAAAAAATCAAGGCATTCTACGATGCCGGAGGGAAAGTTGTGGCGACCACCTGCCTGCCCAGCAAGTCTGCCGAAATCGGGCACGACAAGGATGTCGTGGAGGCTGTAAACCAAATGTTTGGGGCCGCACCCCGCACCCCATCGCCGGACAAAAGCTTTACCAAACAAACAAACGCGGCCGGCGGAGCGGGATATTTTGTGCCTGCGCTGAGCGGGCTTGCCGCAGCCATTGATGATGCGCTGCCGGTGCCCGACGTCCGCTTTGCGGAGCACGGCCCGGCTGTCGATCAGCGCAAGGGCATGCTCTCTTACCTGCATAAGGTCAAGGATGGCCGGAACGTCTATTTCGTCGCGAATTCGACAGACAATCCGGTGGATACGGAAATGACGGTTCGCGGCAAAATGACGCTGCAACGCTGGAATCCATACGATGGAAGCATCGCACCGATGGAAGGAACGGCCATCGTTGAAGGCGGTGTGTCTTGTACGCGGTTGCACATCAAGCTTGCTCCTGTTGACTCGGTGTTCCTGGTTGAATCAAAATGAAACGAATGAAAACAAAATCTTGCCTCTTGGTTCTCGTGCTGGTCGGCATGTGGTGCAGCCGTGCGTGCGGTGAGGGCGGCGACGAGTTCAAAAATCCGCCCATGGCGCTTCGCCCGATGCCGCTCCTGTGGCTCAACGGCACGCTCACGACGGAGGAGATCAAAGCGCAATTGCGGGACGCCCGCGATAAGAGCGGGTTCTCGGGCGTGGCCCCGCTGCCTCTGAGCAATACGAAGCCGAAGTATTTGACGGATGACTACTTTGCCCGGTATGGCGACATCCTCAACACGTCGCGCGATCTGGGAATGGAAGTCATCCTCTATGATGATGACGGTTTTCCCAGCGGCTCTGCTGGCGGGAGGTTGGAGAAGCTATTTCCTGACGACACGATGAAGCGCCTCGATATGGTCGAGGCCCACGTGCAAGGCCCGGTCGATTACTCCAGAGTTCTTCCCCCCGGCACGCTCATGGGAGTGGTCGCCATGGACGAGCAGACTTTCAAGCGGCTCGATATCACCGCCTTCGCTGCCGATGGCAAGCTGGCATGGAAAGCGCCCGCAGGCGCGTGGAAGGTCATGGTCTTCACGTGTGTCAAAGCGGCCACCAAGCTCGTGGATTTCTTAAGCCCGGAGTCGGTGGACAAGTGCATCTCGCTCACCTACGAGGAATATTTCAAGCGCCTCCCGGAGCACTTCGGCACGACGATCCGGCGGAACTTTTTCGACGACGTCGGCTTTCATGCCAAAACCCGTCCCTGGACGCCGGCGTTCAACGAGAAGTTTCAGAAGAAACATGGCGTCAGCCCGGTAACTCTTTATCCCGCCCTTTGGTATGACATCGGGCCGGATACGGCGTCCGCGCGCGTCGCGCTGTTCGACTTCCGCGCCGAGCTGTTGGCCGAGGGGTATCCCGAGCGCGTCGCTGCCTGGTGCCACGCGCATAAGCTGCAAAGTTCCGGACATCCTCCGGGGAACTACGATCCGTGCCCGGTGGACATGCATTGCGATACGTTCAAATTCTACCGGCATGTTGACATCCCGCTGATGGATGCCATTTTCTTTCACGGCCACGGCCGCCCTGGATTCAAGCTCATCAGCTCGGCGGCAACGATGTACGACCGCACGCTGGTTGCCGCGGAGGAATATGGAGCCTATGCCGAAAAAAGCTTCGACCCGGCGATGCTCTATCGGAGCGGAATGGAGCTCTTTGCACGCGGCGTCAATCGGGTGATCCCGCACGGCATGTGGCTGGACCCGCAGCACGTGCGCTGCCCTCCTCTCATCTCCCACTTCAGCGAGAAGCTCCTGCCGACGCTGCCTAATTATAGCGAGTGGTCGGCACGCAGCTGCCTCATGCTGCAAGGCGGGCGCCCGGTGGTGGATATCGCCATGTTCTATCCCATCGCCTCTTTGGAGGCCTACTACAACTTCGCGTTGCCGGACAAGATGCGCTGGGGGAGATATGTGCCGCCCGAGGCGGATTACCAGCGAGTCAGCGACATTCTCTCCTGCCACGTCCGGCGCGATTTCACTTACCTTCACCCTGACGCTCTGGACGCCCAATGTACGATGCAGGGTGCCAGCCTGCACCTGAACAACACGACGGCCTGGCAGGACTATCAAGTCCTCATCATCCCTGGCGGCAAAGTGATTCCCTGGGCGAGCCTGAAAAAGATCAAGGAATTCTACGACAATGGCGGCCGCGTCGTGGCGACGACTTGCCTCCCCGAGAAATCCGCCGAGCCCGGCCACGATGCGGATGTTCAGAAGGCGGTCGCCGAAATGTTTGGAAAGATCCCGCCCTCAGCGTCCTCTTCCGCCGCGCCTCCGCTTCACGTCCGCATCGAGATGGCGGGCGATACCATCAAAACCTTCGTCGATGGCATGCTGGTGGATACACGCGCCGACGCCACATTCAAGCAGGGCGGGATCGGCTTCCGCGAAGCTGACAGGGAAAGCGCGACCTTCGCCAACGTGAAGGTCACTGCGCCTGACGGTCGCGTTTTATTTAGCGATGCCTTCAGCGGCGACTTCAGCCAATGGCTTAATGTCGGCAACTCCACACTAAAGTCTGGGGAGCTGACCGTGAGCGAGAACCAGGCCATGCGTACCCGTGAGGGGGCCGCATGGGGCGATTATACGCTTGAAGCCGACATCGCAACGAACGACGGGATCGCCGGCCTCGTATTCCGCGCGGTGGATGACAAAAATTGCTACATGTGGCAGTTCCATCCCGCCAACCACAAGCTCATCCCGCACAAGAAAGTCAATGGAGGGTGGGTGGGCATGCCCAGCGTGAGTTTGCCCGATGTGGATTTCTCTACATCGCCGTTCCAGACCAACACCAATCCCAAAGGCGGAAAAGCGTATTTTGCGCCGAATCCCAAGGTTGGCACGTTGCAAGCCATTCTTGACGATGCCCTGCCGGTGCCGGATGTCGCGTTCGATCCGGGCCTGCGCGTCAGCAGCGGCAAGGGATTTCTCTCCTACCTTCACAAGCAGAAGGATGGCCGCGACATCTACTATTTCGCCAATTCAAGCGACGATGCCGTGGATACGACTGTCCGCCTGCGCGGCAACCTCACCCTGCAACTGTGGAATCCGCACACCGGCGAGAAATCCCCCGCCGAAGTCACACACCAAGACGTCCATGGGCAACCGGTCACCAGCGTCCATCTCAAGCTCGCGCCGGTGACATCTGTCTTCGTGGTTGTGCCGTGACGTTGCTGCTCGCGTTTGCCATGCGGAAATTCCTTTCAAACCCGCCACCATGCGGTTAAAATCCCCGTCCCTCAAAAAAGCAAAACCACCCCATGAAAGATACGACCATCCTCCTTGCCCTTTTGCTGCTGACGCCGCTGGCCACACTGCACGCTGCTGTCAAACCGAACCCTCTTTTTACAAACAATGCCGTTCTTCAACGAGGGATGCCGGTTCCTGTCTGGGGAACGGCCAACGAGGGAGAAAAGGTGACGGTGGCATTTGCCGGACAGAAAGCGGAGACGGTCGCGAAGGACGGAAAATGGAAGGTGACGCTGCCTGCGCTCAAGGCCAGTTCGAACCCACAGACGATGACCATCACAGGAGAGAATACCATCGCCATCAAAAACGTGCTCGTGGGCGAGGTCTGGGTTTGCAGCGGGCAGTCGAACATGGCGTTTCAGGTGGGTCGGATCGCCAATGCCGCCGAGACGATTTCGGCAGCCAACGACCCGCAGCTGCGCCTTCTCACCGTGCCGCGTGCGGCCAAGGACGAACCGCTCAGTGAAGTGGCCGTCAGTTGGAGCGAGTGCGTCAGTGCGAAGGCAGCAGGGTTTTCGGCCGTCGCCTACTTTTTCGGCCGGGATCTGCGCAAGGTCTTGAACGTGCCGGTGGGACTGATCAACAGCAGCGTCGGCGGCACTCCGGCCGAAGCATGGACCGACCGGGCCACTCTGGAGAACAATCCCGAGCTCCGCCCGCTTCTCGAGGCGCAGGCCAAGGTGGTGGCGGAATTCGATGCGGCCAAACTCGCCAAACTCACCGAACGAAATAAACAGAATTTGGAAAAATACCAGCAGGCGCTCGAGAAGGCCAAAGCCGAAGCCCAGCCAACACCTCGCAAACCGGATGTCCTCACTACGCCTCAAGAAAGCAGCCGCCGTCCGTGCTGCCTCTACAACGCCATGATTGCCCCCCTCCAGCCTTATGCTATCCGGGGCGTCATTTGGTATCAGGGCGAATCCAATAACGGCAATCCCCAGCAATACCATACCCTCTTCCCGAGCATGATCGGCAACTGGCGCCGGGCATGGAGTCAGGGCGAGTTCCCGTTCTTTTTCGTCCAGATCGCCCCTCACAAGGATATGAAGCCCGAGCTCCGCGAGGCCCAGTTGCTGAGCTGGAAAAAGACGCCAAATACTGCGATGGCTGTCACCACCGACGTGGGCAATGCCGAAGACATCCATCCGATACAAAAGGAACCCGTCGGCTTGCGCCTCGCGCTGGCCGCACGCGCACTGACCTACGGTGAGAAAATTGAGTATTCCGGCCCGGTGTACGAGTCCCTCGCACTCCAAGGAGGCAAGGCCGTTCTTTCGTTCAAACACGTCGGCAAGGGGCTCCTCGCCAAGGATGGCGAGCTCAAAGGCTTCACCATCGCTGGCTCCGACAAGCAATTCGTTCCGGCCGAGGCCAAAATCGTTGGCAGCACGGTGCTCGTCTCGTGCCCGAGTGTCCCCTCCCCCGTCGCGGTTCGATACGGCTGGGAAAATGTCCCCGACATCAATCTCTTCAATAAAGACGGCATTCCCGCTCCCACGTTCCGTACAGATGAAGTGACGGCGAAACCCTGATGAAAAAGGTTTGCTCCTCTCCTGCGCTGCGGCCCTCCTGACGGCAGCACCTCGCGTTTTTGGCACCAACCCGGCAGTCAGATTCCGCCCTAATAACTCCCATGAAACCAGCAACCGTCTTCATTAACCACGTCTTTTCGGTAATCGCCCTCGCCGCCGCTTTTCATAGCCTTTCCCTCTCCGCCCGGGAGATCCCCATCTCAAACCCGGCCGAACTGAAGGAGTTGGGCTCCGCCCTTCCCGGAGATGTGGTCATTCTGAAAGATGGCACCTGGGCTGATGCTAATATCAGCGTACAAAAAGGGGGAAGCGCGGAAAGCCCTCTGGTGATCCGGGCGGAAACTCCGGGAGGAGTTGTCTTCACGGGAAACTCGACTCTGAACATCCGCGCTCCGTATGTGACGGCGGACGGGTTTCTCTTTACGGGGCCACATGACAAAAAAGAACCGGTCGGATTAAGATCGCATCACGGCATCCTCCGCAACTCCGCCATCATCGACTGCAATCCGGAAAATCTCGAAACACCGTTTTCCTGGGTGACGTTTGCGGGCGAAAACAACCTTGTGGATCACTGCTATTTCACAGGAAAAGACAACCCGAATCCTGTCATCAGCAATTATAGCGGATTCTGCCACAATGCCGTGACCGCCTGCTACTTCAAAGGGATCCCCCACAATCGCACGAAATACACCGCGCGAATCATCGAGCTCTGGGGAGGATCAGAATTCGATGCCAAATGGGATTTCAACGGCGGGTATTCTACCGTTCAGGGCAACCTGTTCGACCGCGCCGGAGGGGATGGCAGCATCATTGTGATCAAATCCAATGGAAACCGGGTGATCGGAAATACCTTCCTTGCCTGCCCAGGAGTCATCAACATGCGCGCCGGAGATTATAACGTCTTTCAGGATAATATTTTTCTCGGAAAGGGCGTCAAAGGGACACTGGGGATCCGGATGTCCGGAGTAGGTCACATTGTTCAGGGGAATTACATTTCCGGATGTGACGAGGGCATCATTGTGGACTACGGCGATTACATGGACAAAAATCTCACCGGGAAATACGCAAACTCTTTTCATTTTGCAACCCCTCCGATTCCGATTCCCTCCTACACGCAGGTCAAGAAGGTGACGTTCAAAGACAATGTTTTGGTCGGCAACAAAAATGCGGATCTGGATCTGGCCGCACGATACAAGGTGGGGTGGCCTCGGTGGCAGACCATCCTCGCACCAGAGGACAACCTGGTTGAAAATAACCGGATCGTGCGGCCAAATGGAGGAGCTGCCGTTGTCGGTACGGTGCCCGGTGCAGATAAGGATCCCGTGATTCCCAAGCTGACCTTCCTGCCCAACAAGTATGTTGGAAATGTCATCGTCGGAGGCACGAACAGCTTCGAGCCTTCCAAGGACGGGTTTAAGATAAAAACGAAGCTTCCAGCAGGTTGGACCGAGGCCAATGAAGCCGCGAATTTCAAGCCTCTCACCCCAGCGGACGTCGGCCCCGATTGGATCCGGAGCAAATTCCTATGAAACTTACGAGGCATCTTCTTATGATTTCCCTCCCTCCGCTTCTGTTTGCGGTGGCCATTTCGGCTGCTGAGCCACAGCAGCGGATAACCGGAGGCAGCGATCCCCACGACAAGCACAAATTGGACGTTGTGGCAATTGATCGGGTTCGCATTCTCAAGGCGGCGGATACGGCACTCACGGTCGCGCCGTTCACGATCACAAAAGATATCGCCAAAAATAGCGCGGGCGGTCCGCACGACTTCTTTTCGAATGCGGACTACTTCTGGCCGGATCCGACGAAGCCCGACGGCCTGCCCTACATCTCGCGTGATGGCGCATCGAATCCTGGGATTTTCAACCAGCATCGCATGGCTCTCCGCAATATGCGCGACGCGGTGGCCGCATTGGGTGCGGCCTATCAGATCACCGGCGACGACCGATATGCCGCCAAGGCGTCCGAACTGCTGCGCGTGTTTTTTCTTGATCCCGGGACGCGGATGAACCCGCACCTCAACTTTGCGCAGGGCGTTCTCGGTGTGGATACCGGACGTTCCTATGGCATCATCGACACGCTGCACCTCATTGAAGTTCCGCTGGCAATCGAAGCGATGCAGAAATCGCCCGCGTTTTCTCCGGAAGTCCTGGCGGGGGTGAAGCAATGGTTTCGCGACTACACTCAGTGGATGTTGACGAGTCCCAATGGGCTTAAGGAAGCCGATGCGAAGAACAACCACTCGGTGGCCTTCTGGTTGCAGGTGGCGGCGTTTGCCCGTTTCACCGGAAATGAAGCGGCCTTGGCCGAATGCCGGAGGCGGTTCAAGGAAGTCTTTGTTCCCAATCAGATGGCAGCCGACGGCAGTTTCCCGCTCGAGCTCAAACGCACGAAACCTTATGGCTACTCGCTCTTCCAGCTCGATAACATGGCCACGCTCTGCCAGATCCTTTCCACCAAAGACGACAACCTCTGGACGTTCGAGCTGCCCGACGGACGCGGAATCCGAAAAGCCGTGGCCTATCTCTATCCGTTCCTCGCCGACAAATCGAAATGGCCGCTCAAGCCGGACATTCAGGCGTGGGACGGCTGGCCGTCCCGCCAGGTGAGCCTCCTTTTTGCCGGCTTGGCGTTGGGGGATTCCAAATATCTCGACCTCTGGGAGAAACTTCCGACCGACTCCCCCGATCTGGAAGTGCGCCGCAACATCGGGATCACGCAGCCGCTGCTCTGGCTAAAATAAAACCTGCGAAACAGTCGATCGTTTTTCCACGCATCGCATTATCTGCAATCGTCACCTTGGCCAAAGTGACCGGAGATACGCCGCGTGAAACGTTTACCCTGACGTTGGATGACGCATCACAGATCCGACCGGGGATGTGGATCACCCTCAGCGTGAAAGGGCAGGCGATCGTTCTTGAAATGATCGCGCCTTAATCACTTCCCAATGAACGGCCCTCTATGGAATATCAAGTCGTCACAACGAAGGCTGGTTTTACGCGGAAAAACCCGGGGACATTCCGGCGACAGCTTGCAGGCAGAGGAGTCAACATTTACGGAGGGTATGCGGCGGACATCTGGGGCAACACAACCGGAGGCATCAGGCAAGGCTCTGTCTATAACGGGCTCCTCAAATTCGGCGTCAATCTGGACTTCCAGAAGCTGATGGACATTCCCGGGCTCAAATTTCAGACATCATGGTATTGGCTCTCGGGAAAAGATGCCTCCGCCGATCTCGTGGGAAATATTTTCACGATCAGCGACAATGCGGGTTTTGCAACGCTGCGCGTCTTCGAACTGTGGGCCGAGCAATCGTTATTGAACGATAAGATTTCCATCAGGGTCGGGCAGATGGAAGCCGATACGGAATTTGCAACAAGCACATTTGCATATCTTTTTCTCAACGGAACATTTGGCTGGCCGGCGTATATCTATGCGAACATTCCGAACGGCGGTCCCGGTCTGCCCATGTCGGCGATCGGCGTCCGCATCACTGCAAATCCGACCGTCTGCACCACAGTGCGATCGGGAGTTTTCCAAGGCAACGTGTTCCCCCAATATGTCAATCGCCACGGTTTCGACTACAATCTTGATCCGTCCAACGGATATCTTTGGCTTAATGAAGCCGAGTTCCGTTCCAGTCCTTTTGGGCTGCCCGCGACATACAAGGCCGGCGCGTGGTTTGACACGGCAAACTTCGCAAAACCGGGCAATCCCGCGCATGAATACCCATGGAATTACGGGCTTTACCTGATCGCCGATCAGAAACTATGGACACCAACCAGCGATTCGGTTCCCTTGGTTTCAGACGGCAAATCACAGCCGGACAAACAAATTGATCCGAAAGGATCCCCAGCCAACAACAAGGGTCTTGGTTGGTTCGGCCGATGCGCGTTCTCTCCCCAGGATCGCAGCTTCATGGAATTTTATTTCGACACCGGACTCGCCTACACCGGACTGATCCCAACCCGCGACAATGACCAGATCGGCCTTGCGGTCGCCTACGGAAATCTGAGCCCTCCACAGGCAAATGTCTTTTTGTCCCGGGGCAGCTCGAACGCCGGTTACGAACTGCTCTTGGAATCAACCTATTCGGCCATCGTCAACAAATGGCTGTCAATCCAACCGGATCTCCAATATGTCATCCACCCGGGGGCGACAGGCGCATTAGGGAACGCATTGGTCGTCGGATGCCGTGCCAGCATCACATTTTAATCCGAAACCCGTTTTTGAAACACGGAGTTCTCGGAGAACACGGAGGAGAAACAAAAAAACAAGCCGCCTCTTTCCGTCCCGATGCAACCCGCCCTTTTTCACTCCTCCGTGTCCTTGTAGGCAATCGCCGTTCCGGGTTGAATCCGATCTGGTGCTCTTCATTGCCGTTGGAGACACGTGCTGAAGCCTGTCGGTTACGACATTTAGTATTTCAGAGTTGTTCTGACCGAACCGTTTTGGTGAGCCGGATGTCGCGCGAGGAGCTTCCAGCCCCGATGACAAACTCGCCGGGTTCGACTTTCCATCCGTGGGAGACAATGTCCCAAAACGCGAACGCACGGGGATCCAGCGCGATCTCAACCTGGCGGCTCTCGCCGGGTTTGAGGAAGACTTTTTGGAATCCCTTGAGCTCGCGGACTGGACGTTCGACCGATGCCTTCGGCTGGCCGACATAGATCTGGACGACGTCGCCTCCGAATACCTTTCCGGTATTCTTCACCGTCACGGTAACCGATGTGACGGCACCTTTTTTTCCGCCCTTATTCACCTTCAGGTCGGAATACTCGAAGGTTGTGTAGCTGAGGCCATGTCCGAAGGGGAAGAGCGGCTCGATCTTCTTCTGGTCAAAATGGCGGTAGCCAAACTCGCAGACGGTGTCCGGGTATTTGGTCTCCACGACCCTGGCGACAAGATCATCCAGCGTTTTCGTATAGGTCACCGGAAGTTTACCCGATGGGTTCACATCGCCAAAGAGGACGTCAGCCAGACTGCGCCCGGCCTCCTGGCCTGGATAAAACGCTTCCAGGACAGATGGCGTCTTGTCGAGCCAGCGCTTCATATCCACACCGCCGGAGGAAAAGAGCACGACGGCCGTGTGAGGGTTCACCGATTGCACGGCCTGGATAAGCTCCTGCTGGATGCCGGGCAGCTCGAACCACTCGTTGTCATTGCTCTCCCCTTGAAGGAGGGCCTGCTGCACGCCGACCATGACGACGGCGAGATCCTTCCCCTTGGCGGCAGACATGGCCTCTTCAAATTTGGCGGCCAGATCCGGCTCAAACCAATTAAGTCGCATGTAACCGGAGCCCCATTGCAGGCGTGCCATCGTGGCGAACTCGATTTTGAACTCATAGGGTTCCCCGGCTTTCATTTCTGGCCAGATAATCATGCTGTTGCCGCCGCCAATATTTTCGCCCCAGTTATCGAAAATGTTTTTCCCATTGAGGAAGAGGCGAACGCCGCCGTTCGAAAGAATCTGAAAGGCGTGGCGTCCGCTCTTTTTGGGCGTGAACGTGCCAGTCCACCTGGCGCTCATCGCATGGGGATCGGTGATGCCCGGATAGCCTTCGGTCTGGATGCCTTCGGGAACGGTGTCGCAGTCGGCATGGAGGGCAAGCCCGGCATCGACATTCTTCTTTTCAACGAGTTGTGCGATTTCCTCGGGGGTGAGCCCCCGGCTATACACGCGGAGATCATCCACACGAGCCTGAGCAAATCTGTTATGGGCAGCATCGCCGCCCAAAATCAAAGGCATCGAAGAGGTGGCGAAGTCCATCGGCACTTCACCAGCGGATTTGCCATCCAGCCAAACCGTTAGCTTTCCTCCAGATCGCACGAGGGCCACATGAGTCCACTTTTGGAGCTGCATCCGAAATTTGATGCTGGCTGCTTTGCCCTTTTCGGCTCCGGTCACCTTGGCTCCCATTCCCGAAACCTGCAGAGTTCCGCGAGTTGAGGATTGTCCGGAAAGGAAGGGCTTCTCGTTGAGGAAGGCGGCGTCAAGCGCCACCCAGAGGGCGATGCTGAAATCCCCATCGGCTTTCTGGGCCGGGAAAACGCCCGCCTGCCAGGCGCTTTGGCCGCCGAAGCTCAGGGCCTTGCCGACGACGCCGTCGCAAGGTTTGGCCAGTCCTTCGCCGCTGAAGGAAAACTTTTGAATCGAGCCCTCGTCGCGCGTCAATACCGGCGAGCCGCTCAGGTTGATGTTATTAAAATATTCCGCCTTGCAGGCGAATTCGCCACGGGACACCTCATCTCCAAGCTCCACCGATCCGCACCCCCGGGCATAGGTGAGCTTATCGCCCAGCCGACGTTGAAATTCCGCAAGGGGAGTCACCACGCGCTCCGGGGTGATGCTTGCACTGCCGTTGTCCGCGCCCAAAAAATCCTCTCCGTCGGCGAACGGTCCGATGAGCGCCACCGACTGGCCGGGCTTGATCGGGAGCAGCGCGCCCTCATTCTTCAGGAGAACCATTGATTCTTCTCCGACGCGCTTGGCGATTTCTCTTTTGGCTTCCTGATCGACCGGATCCTTGCTGTCGGCTCCGTTGTAAAAGCCCGGCCGCAGCTTGACTTTCAGGACTTCTCTGACCCTCTGGTCGAGCACTTCCGGCTTGAGCGAGCCATCTGCCAGCGCCGCTTTGATGTTTTCCAACTTGAACGTCTTCCAGCCGGAGAGCTCCTGGTTGCTGCCGGCATTCAATGCCGCAGCGGTGCTCTCCATATTGGCCGACCAATCGGAAATAATAAATCCGTCGAACCCGCAGTCTTTTCTGAGTGCCGTAAGGTTCAACGCATTGGCGGATGAGAAGTGACCGTTCACGCTATTGTATGAGGTCATCACCGAAAGCGGCTTGCCCTCCTTCACCGCCACCTCAAAAGCCCGCAGATACAACTCCCGAAACGGGCGTTCGGGGACATCCACATTGACGCAGTTTCGACCGGCCTCAAAATCATTGCAGATAAAATGCTTCACGGTGGCAACACATCCGACCGACTGGATGCCACGGCACTCGGCGGCGGCGATGCGTCCGGCCAGATAGGGATCCTCGCCGAAGTATTCGGCATTCCGTCCGGCCAGGGGATGTTTCACCATGTTCACTCCTGGGGAATAGAGCTGGTTGCGATGGCTTTCGATGAGCTGTTTGCCGAAGACGACGCCGAGCTTCTCGATGAGGGCAGTATCCCATGTGGCCGCGTAGGCAAGGGCCGCCGGGTAGCAAACACGATCCGTCCCATCGCCGGAATTGGGGCCGCGCGGTCCATCGGCGGCAAGCGTGGCGGGAACGCCCAGCCGGTCGTTTGGAAGCCCGAGATACATCTTTGGCTTGCCGAGGTTCAGCTGCGCCACCTTCTCCTCAAGGGACATCTGAGACAATACGTTCTCGACCTTCTTGTCCAAGGAGTCGGCTGCACGGATGGAGCCTGCCGCCAGAAGCGGGGCCAATGCAAATGTTAGGATCCGCCTTGTCGCTTGGCAGAAGATGGTATCGAGGCGGAGAATTGTATGGTTCATAGTGGGTCTATCACGGAAAAATGATTTGTTGTCCGGCCCTGGGGTTACAGCTCGAAGCTGGCTTTGTCGCGCACCACGGACTGCGTGTCCTGTGGATTCCAGTAGAGCTTAATGTTGAAGTTCTCGGCTTTTTTCGCAGGAGTCGAGTTTATCGAATCTTTGAGCTTTTTCCAATAGGTGCTTCCGCTCCCGGCGTTTCCTGGGGACGGAGTTCCGGGGCGTTCGATTTTGGCGAGAATGATCCTGGTCTCTCCGGGCTCGAGGCCACCGACAAAAAGGCCGTCGAAGTTTCTCTGGGCCATAACCTCGTCGTTGATGTCTTTGCCGTCCGCTGTGGCAAAACTCACCTTGACTCCGTCGGGTATCTTTTCATCGACGCGAAGGAGGGGCGTGCAGCGGGCGTCGCCTTTGTTCATCTCCTTGGCATCGTTTCGGATTTGCAGTTCGAACTCGCGAGACTCACCCGGCTTCAGCGGGCAGATCACGGGCTTCGCGGCCGAGACGAAGTCTTTTGTTCCCTTTTCCCGCACGGACAGGCTGACTTTCATGAGCGAACCGTCGTCGTTGATTCCCTTGATCTTCCGGATGATATCCCGGGCAAGGTTCGAGAACGATCCCTCTTTGGTCTCTGGAAAGAACGTGAAGGGTCCGTCATACCAACTCTCGGCGACATACTCTTCCGGGCGACCGCCGACGCTCTGGTAATATTCCAGGTATTCGAGCGTGCGGTCATGAAACGTTTTATCCCATACATCGTTGGCGATGTAGTTGCTTTCCCAGTAGGTTTGCGGATTGCCATCCACGACCTCAACGATGCCCTTGTTCCCCTTCAGACCGGCGCTGGGGTGGGTCTTGCTGCCTCCCGACGCATTGGCGCGCTTGCCCAGTGCCAGATTGGTCGTGGGTGCGACCGGCCCGTAGACCTCAAATTCAGCGATTTGGTAGCCGCGCGGGGTGCCCCGTTTGCGGAGTCGGAGCTTCACATAGCGGGCCTGACGCGCCTTGAACTTCACCTCCGCCGGAGCTCCCTTGCCATCAAGAACTCTTGGCATTCCCTGCCATGTCTTATCATCCAGGCTGGTGGAGATGTCGAAGTCCGTCGGGAAATCTTGTCCCCAAACAATTTTTACGCGATCCACATCAGCAGGAGCGCCCAGATCGATCTTTACCCAGGCTCCAGAATCGCCCTCGCCATAGCGCGCGCCACCGGCATCGTTGATGATTCGGGCGTCGTGAAGCCCCTTGCTGTGAAGGAACTTTTCCACCGCCAGCAGGTAGGCCGTCAGTTTGTCCTTGGGGAAGGAGGCTCCGTTGTCCGAGATGTAGCTGAAGGGAGTATCCCCCTCAAAGCCATAAAAATTGATCCCGTATTTCTTGCTGGCAAGAAGGACGCCATTGAGCTGGTCGGCGAAGTCAAACTTATAGGGAACCGGTTTTCCGTTGATGAGAATGGGGGCTCCGGTTTGGATGGTGAGGTTGCGTTCGTAGCCGTAACCAAACGCAGGCCAGGGAACGGTTTTCCGCATTTCGGGGTCGTTGAGCGGGCGGTGGTTGCAAAGGGCCTGATCGAAAACAAGCTTAATATTCGGATAGGCCGCATTGATGATCTGGCCGTAGTCCACCCAGTTGGCGGTCTTCATGTCAAACTCGGCAGGAACTTTCCCTTTGAACTCTTCTGCGCCCGTCACCATCTGCATCAGTGTCGGCATATCGGTGATGTTCCACTTTGCCGCGTAGGCTGCCATCGCCCAGTTGGGGAACCAGTCGATCCTTACCTTGTTGATGAGGATGCCATTTTTTGCGAACGTCTCGAATTTTACGATATCGCTTTTTGCTCTTTTGGAGCTATCGCGCTTCAAGGGATCGTTCGGGACATACCAAGGGTACTCTCCAAATCCCGACTCGATATCTGCTGTCTTGCCACTCTTTTTCAGGATTTCTCCCAGAGCTTGCATGTTGCGCTCGTACGACTCGCCCGGTTTCCCGTTCAGCCAGTAGGCGCCGTGCATCAGGTAGCCATCCATGTATTTCTGAACGAACGGCCATTTGTCTGCAGAGCCGACGAACTGGTCGTTGCCATTAAATCCTCCCCAAGTCACGGTGGCGGGAGTGAGCGGCCTTGGCTCCGATGCGGCCTGGAGAATGCAAATCGATGTGGATAGGGCGCAGGCGAGGAGAAGATTGCGGTGTATTTCATAATATTAAGACTATTTTGCAGGTTCGATGGTATAGGTGCCCGTGAGACCCGGGAGATCGGCATAGACCGGTTCCATCATGCCGTTCCAATGCAGGAACTGGGTGCCGAGCCTCTGGAGCTTGGCGCCTTCTGGTGCAACAATGGAGTAGGTTTCTCCGGCTCCGCGCAGGTGCAGCGTGAGCTGTGAGCCGTCGATGGCGATTTTTGTGTCTTCGGCGCCATCGGTGACGAGCATGGGAAAATAGAGGCGGAGAGATTTTGCGCCGGGCCCGTCCACCGCGTTTTCCACGCGCAACCCATCAGGTGTGAGGTGGATGGTTTCCGTGACCTTCACCGATTTCGCGGGCCAGTCGGTTACGATCTGGAAGGACACTTCCTGGAGCGAGGCGGTCAACGGGCGAAAGTCCGGGAGCGGTTGTTCGTCCATTTTATGTTCGCTGGGCAGGTAGAGCTTCTCGTCCGGGAACCCGGCCAAGCGAACTTCACTTCCGGCTGCATCCAGCCAAGCCGGTCCCAGCGCAAAGCTTTTTACCGTGTCCTTGTTAGCTGCATAAACAGAGGCCGCATGCACGCCACCGTGGTGCTCCATAACTCCATCCGAGGGGCCGATCTGCGGATTGCTGCCGTGGAGATGGACGCGGAGAATCCCCGTCGGATTATATTTCTGGTTTCCGCGGAGAAGGTATTCCACATAATTGCGGTCGCAGTTTGCCACGATGACATTGAACCCATTGAGATGGACAACAAAGCCGCCGACGTCTGCGGGAGCAGGTTTTTCGGCGATGCTGTCATCCGCAGCGGTGTAGGCGGCACAGAGCATCGACATGGCGAGCATGTTGTAGTTCGTGTGGGTGGAATAGTTATGGTAGGCGTGCCCGGCTTCGATGGGATACCGGTTTTTGACGATGTAGCCGGATCCGTCGGGGCGGATCCATTGGCTCAGCGCCTGCAAGGCCAGATGAGCGCCGCGCTTGAATGCGGAGGCTTCGTGCAGACGGTTCGCTTTGGCATACTGGCTGGCATAGACTTCAAAGATCCGCGCTGTTTCCGCCTCGTTCCAGATGTGATGGGCGCTGCGGAATTCAGTCGGCATTTCCCCGAAGGGGGACTGAACCATGAGCATCGTCCACGCGCCCTGCCACATCCAATCGCGCATGAATCCAAAGTTCGCGCCGTGATACCCGCGTTCCAGCATGCCCGTAATGAAATAGCGAGGGAATCCATCATAGGCGAGGGGAGCTCCCAATTCCATGTAGAGCCCCTGTTTTGTGCGCCGGATTTTTTGTTTTTCCAGGATTTCCTCCACATAATCGAGGTTGGTGAACCCGTGGGTGGCCCGCAGAAATTCTCCGCCACCATGGACGCACGACCAATTGTTGCCGAATTTTTTGTAGAGGTCGTAGGTGGACGGCTGGATCTTCTGGAGCAGGGCCGTCCATTGATCTACTTTCTCCTTGGGGGCGATTTTTGAAAACTGCTCAAACGCTTGGACTGCCGGGTAGATGAAGAAATCGGAATGCGGCTGCTTGCCCAGGCCTTGGGCGAGCTTTTCCTCGGGGGATAGCTGGAGCCGTTGGAGGCTGTAATCCAACGCACGCATCCCGCTTGAGATGATGTCGGGATCCTTCTCGTAGCCTGCGGCAGCGAGAGTCGCGACGCAGTGGGCATAATGGGGGGCGGAGTAGAAGGTGGGCTTGGCGACGGGATCGTGCAGCTCTCCTTTTTCATCCACATACTTTCGGAAGGCATGCACCATGCCGGAAACGATCTTGAGGTAATCATTGCGGTTGAGCCCGGTCGGGCTGAAGTCGCGAGCGTCGGACTGGTGGGCAAGGTATTGGTTGATGTCCTTGGCCAGCGGGTGGGAATCTTCGGCCAGTGGCGAGGTCAATGCTGCTGGCGGTAAGATGTTTTGTCCCGGCTGGATCGAGTCCTCGGCAGCGAGGGCCGACATGATGAGGGTCGCAGGAAGGATGGCAAAGGCGGAGAGTACTCGTGGGATCGTGGTCATGTCGGGAGAACGGTTTGGAAAATCAGTTTTATTTTTCGAGGAGCTGGATCATCTCCGAACCTGCCATGAGAAACGCTCCGGCTGCATATTCAACGTTTTTTTCTCGGAATGTCGGCGATCGCGGACTATCGGCGGCAAGCTGGACGAATCCCAGCTTGCCATCTGGCTCAACGCAGGCCATGAGTGCGTGCCAGGCCTTGGCGGCCACTGGGAGGTATTTTGCGCGATCGAGAATCCCGTGGTTAATCCCCCAGGCAATCGCGTAGCAGAAAAACGCGGAGCCGCTTGTTTCTCCGAGCGGATAGGAGTCGGGATCCAGCAGGCTCGCACGCCAAAGCCCGTCCGACCCCTGCGCGCGCGCCAGCGAGGCGGCAAAATCTTTAAGGAGCGATTCGTATTTTTTCCGGTCGGGATGTTCCTTGGGAAAATACTGCAGGATATTGCAGATCCCGCCGGCCACCCAGCCGTTGCCTCGTCCCCAGAAAATCTTCTTCCCATTTCGTTCGCTGAGCTGGAAGCCGTCGGCATGGGGCTTGTAGGTTGCGTCGCGGTAAAAAAGTTTTTCCTCGGGATCGTAGAGAAAGGCGACGGAATCCCACCACATCCTGTTCATACGGTCAAGGTATCGGACTTCCCCTGTGGCAGCGGTCATCTGCGCCCAGGCGGCGGGAGCCATGAACAGGGCGTCGGCCCACGACCACTCGCGCCGGCCGGGATGGTCTTTGGCGATCAGAGAATCCATTGCCGCCCGCGTCGCCTCGATCCTCTCCGGTTGCCTGTCTTTGAGGAAGAGTTGCAGATAGGTCTGGGTAATGGCGAAGTCGTTGCTGTCGTGCAGGACATTCGGTCCCGGCTGCCAACGGTTGTTGGCGCAAACCTCCCGTGCGAGGTTCCAGTAATAGTCATCGTTTGTCGCCCGTGCGGCGGCGATCACGCCGGCGAAGAGCGCGCCGCGAAACCAGGATTTATCCGGTTCGATGGCGTCGCCGGCGACCTTGCCCGGCGTTCCCTTGAACAGATGTTCCTGCTGCCATGCGCAAACCTTCTTCATGGTTTCGAGAGTGTGTGTGCGCGTTGGCGGAGGTTCCCCGGCGATTCGATCCTTCTGGAATTCGAGATCCCGCCGGTATTTTTCCGTGAGGACGAACGGCAGGGGTTCGGTCATCGCCCGCGCCATCCGGAACACTTCCGAGCCCGCGAGCAAAAACGCGCCTGCGGCCATCGCCTGCTCGTCCCTTGATTCGTCTCCCGCAAAGCGAAGCTTCCCATCCGGCTCCACGCAGCGGACCAGCGCCTGCCATGCCCGGATGACGTGCATGCGGGAGACATCCAGCCATTCCATTTTGATCGGCTGATTTACCCCCCAGGCCAGGCCGTATGCCAGAAGGGCACTGGCACAGGTGTCTGGCGCGGACGCGTTGTCGCTCTTTTTGAACGAACGGCGCCAGAGACCGTCCGGGCATTGTGCGCGACGGGCCCTCTCCACGAGTTTGTCAAAGGCATCGGCAGACGCCTCATCCTTCGGTTTCTTTTTCTTCCCGCCGCTCAAAAACCGCGCGTATTCCGCCAGCAGCCCTCCCCGGCTCTTTTGCAAAAGGGCGTCCATCTTGCCGGGCTCAAAAATTCCCTCGCGGAGAAAATCGCTTTTCCTCCCAAAGTCGGCACCACCGGTCGTGGCCGCAGGGGGCGCCTCCCGGAAGCAGGCCTGATGCGAAATGCCGCGCACGCCGGCAAATCCTGCCCGCAGCATCGCACGGGCCGCATCGGAATATTCGCCCGGCATCGCCGCGTCCCGGATTTGACGGCGGGCGACCTGCCCGAGAACCGCCAAAATCGCATCCGGCTTGAACTCCGGCGAAAAATCGGGCGCCGGCAGGATCGGGGCCGCGGAAACCGAAGGGCCGTCCTCCTCTTCCCCGTCGGCGGCCATTACGAACGAGCACAGGAAAAACGGAAAAAAAACCGCCGGGAGAAGACGCGATGCGAACGCGTTCCTGCCTGCGGGAGGAGGAGGGAAGGCGGGGTTAACGGGAACGGTGCAGGGGGACAAAGTGAACCGCCCTTCAAACAGGAACCCTTTCCTTTTTTCAAGCGAAAAACCTCCTGTCTTCCGTATATTTTTGATCCTCCGGTCGTCGCTTGGACGGAGGCCCCCTGCGAGTTCCTTGTGTTTCGGAAAATCCTTCCGGGGAAATTTCGGCCCCTTTTTCGTGCATTTGCGCAATGACAAACCGACCCGCCTCTGATTAATATGCGCCCCGCATGAAGAAAGCGCTTATCACCGGCATCACCGGGCAGGACGGATCCTATCTGGCCGAACTGCTTCTCAAAAAAGACTATGAAGTCCACGGAATTATCCGCCGGGCGTCCACCTTCAACACCAGCCGGCTTGAGAGCATTTACAACGATCCCCACGCCCAAAAAGGCACCCACCTTCATCTGCATTACGGCGACCTGGCCGACTCGGTGCAGATGGTCAAGCTGCTCTACGAGTTGAAGCCCGATGAAATCTACAACCTCGGCGCGCAGAGCCACGTGCGGGTCTCCTTCGACATCCCGGAATACACGGGCGACGTCTCCGGGCTGAGCACGGTGCGGCTGCTCGAAGCCGTGCGCGAGGCCGGATTGACCCAGGATGTGCGATTCTATCAGGCCTCTTCCTCGGAAATGTTCGGCAAGGTTCATGAGGTGCCCCAGCGCGAAACCACGCCGTTCCATCCCCGCTCGCCCTACGCCTGTGCAAAGGTTTTTGCCTACTGGCTCACGGTCAACTACCGGGAAGCCTACAATCTCCACGCCTCCAACGGTATTCTCTTCAACCACGAAAGCCCGCGCCGGGGAGAGACGTTCGTCACGCGCAAGATCACCCGCGCCGCCACGCGCATCAAGGTGGGGCTCCAGGACGCCCTCTATCTGGGCAATCTCGACGCCAAGCGCGACTGGGGCTACGCCAAGGAATATGTGGAAGTCATGTGGCTCATGCTCCAGCAGGATTCGCCCGACGATTACGTTTGCGCCACCGGCGAAACGCATACGATCCGCGAGTTTTGCGAGGCGTGCTTCGGGCAGCTTGATCTCGACTGGGAACAGTATGTGAAATACGATGCCCGCTACGAGCGGCCCAGCGAGGTGGAGCTGCTCATTGGCGACGGATCGAAGCTCAAGAAGCAGATTGGCTGGGAGCCCAAAGTGAAATTTGCGGAACTGGTGCGCATCATGACCGAGGCCGATCTGGAGTTGGCCCGCCGCGAACTGGCTTACAGCAGCCTCGCAAAAAACTAACCCGATTGGCGGGAACGATGAACCGGTCGTCCCGTCCGCTGTTCCCTTTGCACAATGCCTCCATTCGTCCAACAGAGAAACACCCTCCTGCCCGACAGTCCTTCGGATCCGGTCGCGGAAGCGTTTGAAAATCCCGGCGCGGCCTTTCGCGGCAAACCGTTTTGGAGCTGGAATGGCGTGCTCACGAAAAACGAACTCCTCCGGCAGCTTGGCATTTTCAAGGAGATGGGGATGGGTGGCGCGTTCATGCATGCGCGCACCGGGCTGAAAACCGAGTATCTGGGCGACGAGTGGTTCGGGTTGATCAACGCCTGCGCGGACGAATGCGAGAAGCTGGGGATGGAAGCGTGGCTCTACGATGAGGACCGGTGGCCGAGCGGGACGGCGGGCGGAATCGCCACCGAGAATCCGGCCTTCCGCACCCACGCGCTGCAACTCACGATTTTCGAAAAATCGGCGATCCGCTGGCCTTCGCGCACGACGTTTGTCGCCGCGTTCGAGGCAGAGGTACAGGAACTCGACCTCTTCTCCTGCCAAGCGCTCGAATATGGCGCAGAAGCGTCATCGGCGCACGTGCTCATTTTTGACATCGCGCCCACGCAAGAAAGCAGCTTCTACAACGGCACCGCCTATCTGGACACGATGAACCGCCAGGCGACCGAACGTTTTCTCTCCGTGACCCACGAAAAATACCGCGCGCACTGCGGCGACCGTCTGGGCAAATCGATCAAAGGCATTTTCACCGACGAGCCGCACCACGGCCTGGTGATGCTCCACAATGAAGAGCAGCAGACGCATGAGAACCCGGACTGGAACGTTCCCTACACCGGCGAGTTGTTCGCGGCTTTTGAAAAGCGGTGGGGCTACGACCTGCGCATGAGGCTGCCCGAGCTTTTCCTCTGGCCGCAGGGCGAGCGCGTCAGCCAGGTGAAATGGCACTACATGGAAACAATCCAGGAGCTTTTTCTGGAGAACTGGGCGAAGCCCTGCCTGGAGTGGTGCCGCAAGAACAACATGTTGCTCACGGGCCATGTGCTGCACGAGGACTCGCTTGTGGCCCAGGCCGTGCCGTGCGGTTCGGTGATGCGGTACTACGAACACATGGACTACCCGGGCGTCGATCTGCTCTGCAACAACAACAGAAGCTATTGGGTGGCCAAACAACTCCAGTCCGCAGCGCGCCAGCTCGGAAAAAAGTGGCTGCTCTCGGAGCTCTATGGGTGCACGGGGTGGCAGTTCGATTTTGCCAGCCACAAGGAGACGGGATTTTGGCAGGCGCTCTTCGGGATCAATCTGCGGTGCCATCATCTTTCGTGGGTGACAATGGCCGGCGAGGCCAAGCGCGATTACCCGGCGAGCATTTCGTTCCAGTCCGCCTGGTATTCCGACTACAAAATGGTCGAGGACTATTTTTCGAGGATGCACGTTGTTCTCCAGCGCGGGGAGCCCGTGTGCGATGTGCTGGTCGTGAATCCGGTGGAGAGCGTCTGGGCGCAGATCCATCCCGGCTGGGCGCAGTGGCTCGGCGCGAAAGATCCCGCCCTCCGTGAGTTGGAAATGCAATACGAGGAGCTCTTCCGCTGGCTGGCCGGGGCACGGCTCGACTTCGACTACGGCGACGAGGATCATCTCGCCCGCTTCGGCAGGATCGAAATCGAAGCGGGAGTTCCGCACCTCCGAGTCGGACAGAGCACCTATCGCGTGGTCGTGGTGCGCGGCATGGTGACGATGCGCGCGACGACGCTCAAGCTGCTCACGGATTTTCATGAGGCCGGCGGGAAAGTCCTTTTCGTCGGCTCTCCCCCCGACTATCTCGACGCGGCTCCCTCCCGGGAACCAGCCATGCTGGCGGAGAAGGCCGCAGTGATCGGGGCCACCCGAGAGAACGTGGTGGCTGCGGTACAAGCGGGCAGTCATTCGCCCCTGCACATCCGGTGCGAGACGGCGGATATTTTCTGCCAGGTGCGGCGCGAGGGCGAAAAGCTCTTCGTCGTCGCCATCAACACCAGCCGCACCGCGTCATATCCCGGGATCGGGTTCACCGTTGACGGTCGTGGAACCGTGCAGGAATGGGATTGCGAATCGGGCGCGCGCTTCCGCCATCCGTCCCGGATCGAAAACGGCTCGGTGGCATGGGCCGCCGATTTCGATCCGCTGGCCACGCATGTTTTTGTGGTTTCCAACGAGGACACGGAAGATCTGCCCCTGCGTCCGGAATTCGTGCCGATGACGTCCGTCGTGGCGGAAGGGCCGTTCGACTACCGGTTGAGCGAGCCGAACATTTGCGTGCTCGATTTTGCGAGCCACCGCACGGGCAACGGGGAGTGGTGCCCGGAAAAAGAAATCCTCCAAATCGATTCCGCCGTGCGCGACGAACTCGCCATGCCCCAGCGTTCGGGAATGATGGTCCAACCTTGGGCGACGAAAAAGCTCGGACTGAACCGCAGTTTTGAGGCCACCCCGCTGACCTTGCGGTTCGAGTTCGAGGCGGAGACGGTGCCGTTGGGATCGGTCGATCTGATCATCGAGATGCCGGAACATTTTGAAATCCGTCTGAACGGGAACGTCGTCACCGCGCCTCCCGTGACGGATTGGTTCATCGACCCGTGCCTGCGACGCATCCCGCTGCCACCGGGCGCAATCCTGCGCGGGCGCAATGCGATTGAGATGGCGACCGACTTCCTGCCCGGGATCGATCTCGAAGCGATTTATCTCGCCGGCGATTTTGGGGTCTGTGCCGGCGGAATCCGTCCGATCCTGACTTCCCTGCCGGATCAGATGCACCCGCGCGATGTGGGGAATCAGGGTCTGCCTTTTTATTCCGGGGCAATCTCCTATCGTATTCCCCTCCCCTCTCCGACCGGGCCCGGCAGCATCCTCCGCGTTGAAACCGGCCCCTTTGGCGGCGCCTTGGCAAAGGTGTCCTGCGGTGAAACCCTCAAGCCTGTGCCCATCGCCTGGGCTCCCTATGCCGCCGACATCGTCTGTCCGGCGGGGGCCAAGTCCGTGTGGTGCGATGTCATCCTCACCCGCATTAACACGTTCGGCCCGCTCCACATCACCCCGAAAGAGCAAAACGGAATCGCCCCCACAAGTTTCCGCACCTCCGGCGAAAATTTCGCCCGCCGTCCCCAGCTCTGGCCATCCGGGCTCCTGACCCCTCCGGTGCTGAAAACCGGCCGTTATGTCCCGGACTCCCAATCGTAGTCAATCGTGCGGAGGCGATCCTGTTTCGAACCGAGTTTCGGCACACAGGCGATGAGCGCCTTGGTATAGGGATGCCGGGGATTTTTCAGAACATTTTCGGTGTCTCCGTATTCGACGATCTCCCCGCGGAACATCACGGCAACATGATCGCAGAGTCCCCGGATGATTCCAAAATTGTGCGTGATGAGGATCAGCGACATGCCGCACTCGGCCCGGAGGCGGCGCAGTTCCTCGAGTATCTGTGCCTGGATTGTCACATCCAGCGCGGTCGTCGGCTCGTCGGCCACGAGCAACTTCGGTCGGCAGCTCAGGGCCATGGCAATCATCGCGCGCTGCTGCATCCCGCCGCTGAGTTGGTGGGGGTAGTCGTGCATGCGTGCGGCCGGATCGACAATGCCGACGGCTCCGAGCCATTTGACAATCTCGGCATCGACATCCCTCACGTCCGGGCGGTGCAGGCGAATCCCCTCGGCAATCTGGCTGCGGATCGTATAGACCGGGTTGAGCGATGTGCCGGGTTCCTGGAACACATAGGCGATCCCGCCGCCGCGCACGTGGCGGACTTCAGCGGCGGACATGGCAAGAATATCCCTCCCCTCGAAGAGAATCCGCCCGCCGGAATATTCCGCGGGGGGCGTGGGGAGCAGGCGGGTCAGCGACAGGGCCGTGACGCTTTTTCCGCTGCCGCTCTCTCCGACAATGGCAAGGGTTTCTCCCTCCCTTATCGTGAACGAGACCTTCTTGACGGCCTCCACGACACCGTTTTCCGTGCGGAAGCGGATCGAGAGTTCGCGGAGTTCGAGCAGGGCGGGTTTCATTGGGAACGGGTTTCCGCCGCGCGCCGGAGGGCGTCGCCGACCAGGTAAAAGGCAAGGGAAGCCGCGAAGATGGCAAGCCCGGGGAAAACAATGAGCCACCATGCGTCGAGGAGATAAGTTTTCCCATCCGCAATAATATTCCCCCAGGTCGCCTGCGGCGGGGGCACGCCGAAACTCAAAAAGCTCAGCCCGGATTCCACCAGAATCGCATCGGGGATGCTGATCACCGCCGTCACGAAAATCGGCGCGAAGGCATTCGGCAGGATGTGGCGGAAGATGATCCGGGGGGCGCGCTGACCCAGCGCCCGTGCGGCGCGCACGTATTCGCTTTCGCGCAGGGTCAGAAATTCCGCGCGCACAAGGCGGGCGGTTCCTGTCCAGCTCACGAGACCGATGACGGCGATGATGATCCAGATATTCGGACCGATGATCGCGATCGCCGTAAGGATCAGGAAAAACGAGGGAAAGCAGAGCAGGGCATCGACGACACGCATCAGCACGTTATCGACCCAGCCGCCGAGATACCCGGAAACCGCGCCCACCACGATCCCGATGCCGAGCGAGACAGCCATTGCCACAAAACCCACGGTGAGCGAAATCGTCGATCCCGCCACCATGCGCGAGAGCACGTCGCGGCCCAGATTGTCCGTGCCCAGCCAATTCACCGCATTGGGCGGGAGCAGCTTCCTTTCAAGGCTCGTCGCGTTCGGACGCATCGGCATCGGCCAGCCGGCCAGCGAACAAACCCCGGCCCCGGCGGCCACGGCAAAGAACACCACGATGACGAGCGTCGAGACGAGTGCCAGCCGGTCATGCAGATACTTCCGCGCCACGCGGTGGAGCGGGCTGTCCGTCCGCACGAGCCGGACGGCGGGAGGGGAAAATTCCGTTGGAGAAGATGCGGTCACGTTGAGCGGGCGTCCTCCGCCTTTATCGGGCTTAGTTCACAGGGAGGTGCCGATTGTTCCCCGTCGGAAATCCCCCGCGGGACAGTGGAAAAGTTGTCCCGCAAATCCGCAACGGTTGCCGTTTTCATGTGGTCAGGATGTTCAACATGCCAACCGCCATGTCAAGCCATCCGCCGCCATCCCGCCATTCCGATCCGAAGCACAATTTTTCTTGCAACCCGGCAGCGGTGGGCTTTGTTGAGTGGCGGCAGGCAGCCGGAAAGTCTCTCTTTTTTATGTGCAAATTATTCACTTCAACTTTATTGGGCCTTCTTCTTGGCGTTGTGTCGGCGGCGGCGCAGTTCGAGGGCGTTATCGAAATGAAAACGACCGTGAGCCTCCCGGCGGGCGAAAGCCAGGGGGCGGGTGGGCAGAAGGTTTTCCTCTCCAAGGCCGGGTCGCGCATGGAAATGGACATGCTGCTGGCGGGGACGCGAATGAAGAGGGTCATCCTGGTAAAAAAGGACTCGCCGGACGTGATGTATCAAATCAACGACGCGGCACGAACCTATGCCGAATTCGACCTTTCCAAGGCCCGGCAGGTCGCCGCGGAGTTCAACGGCGAGTCGCAGTATGTCGTCGAAAAGATCGGCGAGGACGTTCTTCTCGGATACCATACCCAACACGTCCGGGTGACCAATCTCAAGCGCCCGGCAGCCCAAATGGAAATGTGGACAACAAAAGATTTTGGCGACTCCGACGCGCTCGGAGAAATGCTGGCCCACAAAGGCGATCATGGCCCCGCTGATTCCGGTCTGGCGAAAGCCCTCAAGGACGCGAAGGCCGACGGCATGCCGATGCGGACACTCATCAACACCGACAAAGGCGCAAAGGTGGTCGTGGAAGTGGTCAACGTGGAAAAAAAATCCCTGCCGGCCCCGACGTTCGAGATCCCGGAGGGCTACACAAAATCCGAGGGAGGGATCATGGACGCGCTTGGCGGGATGAGCGGACCCAAGGTCGATGAGGCGCGCAAGCAAATGCAGGAAGCCCTGAAAAACATGACGCCCGAGCAGCGGGCCATGATGGAGAAAATGGTGAAGCAGATGAAGGGCGGCGGACAGTAGCCAAGCAGGCTAAGCCGGATCGACCATTCCCACGAGGGCGAGCATGCGACCGGTTCGGCCCATTTCGCGGCGATAGGAATAGTAGGCTTCGGGATCGGATGCGGTGCAGGAGCCGCAGTCGTGGACATCGCGCACGCCGACGGCTCCGGCCTGCCGGATGATTTCCGCCGCGAAGTCGGTTTCGTAATGCGGCGGGCGGATGCACGGGCCGATTTGCACGACGAGGTCGGCGGGCAGAGCTCCGCAGGCCCGGCACAACATTTCCACCGCGCGCGGCACGATACCGAGGGCGGTTCCTTTTTTTCCGGAATGGACGAGGGCGATCCCGCGCGCGAAGCGGTCGGCAAGATAAACCGCCGCGCAGTCGGCGACATAAATCCCGAGACAGACCCCGCGTGCGGTCGTCAGGAGCCCGTCGCAACCGGGGAAGAAAACCCGTCCGGAAGCGTCAACAACAGCCACCTCGCAACCGTGGACTTGCTCGGCGGTGGCCAGCGGCATGCCCTCGAAACCGAGAGCGTCTTTTGTCGCCCGGTGGATGTCGCCAAGCCGCGCAAGAGCGGAGGCACGATCCGTTTGGACATCCACTCCGGGCGCGCGCCGCAGGAAGACGGCGCGAACGTGCGGGAGGGCGTCCAGCGCCGGAAAGGTTTCCGCCGGGCAGGACGTTGTTGGAATTTGGTTTTGGGATGCCGTCCCGAAGGGAACATCTAACATAAAAGGGCGGGATCCAAGACGTGGGACGACCTCCCCTGTTGCAACTTCCGGGAGAGAAAAGAGCAGGCGGGATGCCTGCTCCACATTGGGTTCATGATGGCTCAGCTATTGACCGGTCGCGTGATGCCGGCCTTTGTTTTTTCCTTTTTCGGAGCGGGGGTCGACTCGAGGATCGGCTTGATCGGATCGGTTTTGCGCATCTGGCGCGGCAGGGGCGGCTGGGGACGTCCGGGTGCGTTGAGCTTGGTGAACTTCTTTGCCTCGCTGCGCGTGAGCGGGTCGTCAAAGGTGTCCTTGTATTGGGTGTCGAGAGAGAGAGCCTGGTCGTATTGGGCGAGCGCCTGGATGTAACCGTAGCGCGCCTGGAGAACGAAGGTTTGCGACTGGAGCAGCGAGACCTGGGCATTCAACACATCGAGCTGCGTGCCGGCTCCGGCATCCAGGCGTTCCTGTGCGAGGCGCAGGGCTTCCATTCCCTGCACGACGCTGGCCGTCTGGCTGTCAATCGTTTCGCGGGACTGCTGGAGATTGGAGATCGCCTGCTGGACGCTGAGGATAACACCGCGCACCGAGTTGTCGTAGTTGATTTTTGACTGCTCCATCTGGGCTTTGGCCTGCTTCACTTTGCCGGCGGTGAGGAGTCCGTCCCAGACCGCCCACGAGCCGGTTGCCCCGAAGAAGAAACCCTCGACGGTTTGGGACAGGCTGGATGAGCCCAGATTGTTCGCCGTCTCATAACCCACGTTGGCGTTGATCGTCGGCAGGTATCCGGCGAACTGGGCATCGACGTTCGCGGCCTGGGAGAGGATATCCTGACGCTGGGCTTTGAGCGAGGGGTTGCGGGCAATGGCGACACGGATCGACTGGTCGGTGTCGATTTTTCTCGGGTTGTAGCTCAGGGCTCCCACGATGTTGAACGGCACTTCGCTCGGGCTTCCGGTCGGGTAGTCCATGCCGAGAAGCTGGACGAGTTGGTAGAGCGAGATCCGGTAGGCATTCTGCGCCTGGATAAGCGGGGGCTTCGCGTTGGCGAGCGCAACCTCCGCCTGCAACACGTTGAAGCGCGGAACCGTGCCGGCCTCGTAACGGTTCTGCTGGTCTTTGAGCTGCTGGCCGAGAAGGGTGACCGACTGTTCCTGCGCCACAATCAGCGCACGGTTGAGGACGACTTGGAAAAAGTTGATTTTGACCTGCGCGATGATGTTGTCGATCGTCGAGCGCAGGGAGAAAAACGCGCCCCGCTCGGTGGCGGCGGCCGACTTCATGCCGGAGATGGTCGATCCGCCGTCGTAGATCAACTGCGTGGCGGTGAGCTGCACGTTCCATGTCTTGTTCTGCACCTCGGCAGGGCCCGAACTGATCGTGATCGGCTGGCTGCCAGGAACGGCAATCGTGATGGAGCCGCCTCGTCCGTTGCCGGCGAGATCCGTCCCCTGCTGGTTGTAGGCCGAGGAGAGTGCCAAATGGGGGATCGCCTGGGAACGGATTTGAATGAATTTTCCCTGGGTGATCCGAATCTGTTGGACGGCCGCAAGAATGGTGGGATTTTGCTTGAGGGCGATCCGCTCCGCTTCTTCGATCGTCATGTCGGCCACTTTCGGATTCCGCTTTTTGGCGATGAGCTTGTCGAGTGCCTGCACGAAGCTCGCCACCGCCATCTTCTGTTTTTCGGCAAGGTCGGCGCTCTCCTTCAGCTTGTCGGTCTCGCGGCCCGGCGCGAGCGATTCGGGAGCCTGCACGGGGGTCGGCAGGTTCAGATCCCCGGAAAGCGCCTTCGCATCCGGCAGCGGAACCGGCGCGGGCATCGCAGGCAGAGGCAACGGCATGGTGCCGTCCGGAAGCGGGGTCGGGGTCGGCGTTGGCAGCGGCGGAAGCGAAGGCATCGGTGCCGAACCGGGAAACGGGGCCGGGGTCGGCAGCGGCGTCCCGATTGGCGCGGGAGATTGCGCGGCAAGCGGAAGGCAGAAAAGGAGGAGCCAGACCACCGCATGAGCGGCTGACAAGGAACCCGATGTTCCCCGAACCTTCGGGCACACGGGCAAGGGGGCGTTTTTCAAGAGGAACTGGAGCATGTGATGTGTTGGTGGAGTTTTTCGTAAATCCGGAGCCAGGTCGTTTGCTCCATCGGAGTCAGCAGCCCGGTCACGAGCGAAAGCTTGCCGACAATATCCTGGCGGAGGCGCTCGACGAGCGCGGTTCCCTTTGGGGTGATTTTCACAAGCACCTTGCGGCGGTCGTCCTCGTCGTGCATGCGCTCGACGTAGCCGAGGTTTTCGAGACGATCGACCAAGCCTGTCGCGGCGGCCGTGGTGTGGCTCATTTTCTCGGCGACCTCGGTCATGGAAAGCGCATCGTGCAACGCGATATGTCCCAAAAGAAAAAACTGCGGGAACGAAACCTGCCCCCGGGACAGCTCCTCCGACAGATGCTGCACAAAGCTCCGCTGCATCATCATGATGATGTCCGCAAGCCGCCCTATCTGCGAGCGCGAAAGACCAGTGGATTCCGCAGTCATTTGTTAATGACGTTGATTAATCGTTCAAAAAAACAAGTCAATGCCGCGTTTCCCCCCTGTCGCGTTTCCCCCGCCACGCGGAACCCGCCAAAAATCGTTTCTCGCCCGAAGGGCCTCCGCATGATATGAGACGCACCCATGAGTGATCAGTTCCAGCGGGCTCTTGACGAGACCCTTCCTCTGCTAAAAAAAATCCAATCCGGTCTGAAGCTTCCGCCGTCGGCCTCACGCTCGGCGCTCCAGAGACTGGGCAAATTCGCCGCGAAGGCCGCGTCCCAAGCCGCGCCTGCCCCCGCCGGGCCGTCGGTTGCGGCGTCGGCCGCCGACCTCCCCCCCTTCGATGCCCTGCGCGCCGCCGTGCTGGTCTGCACGAAATGCCCGCACTTGGCGGCTTCCCGCACGCAGGTGGTTTTCGGCGTGGGCAATCCGGATGCCGACCTGATGTTTGTGGGCGAGGCTCCCGGCGCCGATGAAGACGAGCAGGGCGAGCCGTTCGTCGGTCGCGCGGGACAACTGCTCACGAAGATCATCCAGGCGATGGGGTTTGATCGCTCGGACATCTACATCGCCAACGTTTTGAAATGCCGCCCCGACATGCCGGCCGGGGAGTCGGGAAACCGGAAGCCGAAGCCCGCCGAAATGGCGACATGCCTGCCATGGCTCAAAGAACAAATCCGTCTGGTCAAACCCCGCGCGCTCGTCGCCCTCGGGGCCACGGCCGTCGAGGGCCTTGTCGGCGACACCTCGCCGATGCGCGATCTGCGCGGGCGCTGGCTGGAATTTGAAGGCATCCCGCTCATGGTGACCTATCATCCGGCCTACCTGCTGCGCAACCAGTCGGTCTCCGAAAAGCGGAAGGTCTGGGAAGACATGCTGCTCGTGCTGGAAAAACTCGGTCATAAAATCACGCCGAAGCAGCGCCGGTTCTTCACGGCGGACGCATGAGCACGCGGAGAGAAAATCCGCCGGACACCGCCGAGCGGCCGCTCGCCTGCATCACCTGCGGTCCGGCCTTCGAGCCGATCGACCGCGTGCGGCGGCTCACCAATTTTGCAACCGGGGAAATCGGCTCGCTCCTCGCAGGCGCGCTGGCCGCCCGCGGGTTCGACGCCATCTGCTTCCGCGGCGAGGGCTCGACGTTTCCCGCGCCCGCCGGAACGGATGTCCGTCCGTTCTCGACAAATGCCTCGCTGGCCGATGGCCTCCGGGCGCTCGCGCGGCAGCCAGTCGCCATTTTCCATGCGGCGGCACTGTGCGACTTCGTCGTTGCCGGCATCGGGGGAACCGCCGCCGCTCACAAGCTCACCAGCCGTGGTGAGGAGGTGCGGCTGATCCTCAAACCGGCTCAAAAAGTCCTGCCGCTTCTGCGCGGGTGGTTTCCCCGCGCGTTTATCGTCGGATGGAAATACGAACTCGACGGCTCGCGGGACGAAGCTGTCGCCCGTGGGGCGCAGCAAATCCGCGAGGCGCAAACCAATGCCTGCGTGGTGAACGGCGCGGCATTCGGCGAGGGGTTCGGCCTCCTCCTGCCCGACGGTTCGCTCCTCCCCGTTCCCGACAAGACCGCTCTCGCCGACCAGCTCGCCAGTCGGATTTCTCCGGGTTTGCATTGCGGGGATTGAAAGGGCGGAGACAGGCGTCCTGGGACTAGAGAGGGTTCCTCCCTCACTCTTTTTCCTTTTCTTTCCCCCCCTCGTCCATGAGGGCGGCAACCGCCTCTTCCTCCGTGCCGGGAATCATGTAGCACCACTCCTCGTCATGCCGCAGCAGGTCAACCCAGCCGACAAGTTGCAAGGCTTCCAAAAGCTTCGGGAGACGCCGGATCTCCTCGAAATGCGCGCCCAGCGAGGAACGGGAACATTTTCGTTCCTGATAAATATGTCGCAGGAGCGCGAACGCGTCGCTCTTTTCCGTTTGATTGAGCCGGATCACGGCACCCAGATGATCCCAGATTCCGAACGTGAGGCGTGCGGGAGTCAGCAGGAACTCGCCGGGAAGATGCCAGCCCACGATCGGACGGTCGCTCACCGGGCGAAAGCGACGGAGCCGCCGGTCAATCGCGCCCCAGAGGAGCAACAGCGCCGCACAAGCAATCACCGCAGGATGAATCCAACGCGGCAAGAGGAACAGAAGCGTGCCGGCGGCGACTTCTTCCCCGTGAATCGCGGTCAAAAATCCGAGCGTGAGCCCGACAACGAGGGCATAGGCGAGCGACCACGAAAGCCAAGAGCCCAGGAGGCAGAGCCCCGCAGCCGTGATCGCATGCCCGTTGTGCGAGGCAATCCGGTTTCGGAACTCCCGCGGAAGCGTCATGAACCCGGGTATCCGGCCCGGTCGAATTCGACGCGCTCGAAACCCGACCGGAGAATCCCCGCCGCCAATTCGTCCTCGCGTCCGGCGAGAGCGGCCATTTCGTCCGGAGCGATCTGCACGCGGGCGCGGATCGGCGGCCCGGCGACATAGCGGACGCGGAAAACGCGGAATCCCTTGGCATGAAGAAATTCCTCGCCCCGCTCGACCAAGGACAGCGCATCGGGCGTTACCCGCGTGCCGTGTGGGATCCGTGAGGACAGACACGGCTGCGCCGGAGCGTCGTGCGTGGGAAGACCGAGTTCCCGCGACACCTCGCGCACCTCGGCCTTTGTCAGCCCGGCCAGCCTGAGCGGGGCGAGCACGGAGAATTCCGCCGCCGCCCGCGAACCGGGGCGCTGGTCGGCCGGATCGTCGGCATTTTCCCCGTAGGCAATTGAGGACATCCCCCGATCCCGCGCGAGTGCTTCGAGCCGGGAAAAAAGTTCCGATTTGCAGAAGTAGCAACGGTTGGGCGGGTTGGCAAGGTAGTCCTCGTTTTCGAATTCTCCCGTGGCAACCACCTCGATGCGGACGCCGATCCGGCGGGCCACATGGAGCGCCTCGTCGAACGCGCGGCGCGGGAGGCTCGGACTGTCGGCGATCACACCGAGCACCCGGTCGCCAAGCACCCGGTGCGTCAGCGCAAGGAGGCAGGTGCTGTCCACGCCGCCGGAATACGCCACGACCATCGGGGCGTGCGCCCGCACGAGCCCTTCAAGCCGGGTTACTTTATGGGACGTGTTTGCAAGGCGGGCCCCGGAGGGCGGAATCTGGGGAGGTGGCTCCATGTCTTGTGAAAATATGCGGTTGCCGACAAAAAAACGATTGCAATCTGCGGGCGGAACCCCAAATTTGCAACTCCAGCAACCAATATCTCACATGGCCGACCCAACAAACAAATACAGCACCAACGTGGCGGGGAAATTTTACGTGGACGATCAATGCATCGACTGCGACCTCTGCCGCGAGACCGCCCCCGCCAACTTCCTCCGCAACGAAGACGCCGGGCACAGTTACGTTTCCAAGCAGCCGGAAACCCCCGAGGAGGAGGCTCTCTGCAAGGAGGCCATGGAAGGCTGTCCCGTTGAAGCCATCGGCAACGATGGGGAATAGTTCCGATCTCTTTTGAAAACGGGCTCCCGGTTCGCGCCGGGAGCCCTTTTTTATGTCCGCCGAATCATTCCGCAAAAAGATCCTGGCCGATTGGCGTGGTCTGAACGAGCCGGTCGAACGTCCGGACAAATGTGCCTCGGTCGGCGCCCTCCTGCAAAAAATCCTCCCGAAACTCGGACTCAACGAACGCCTCGGCGAACAGCAGGTCATGGAAGCCTGGCAGGAGATCGTCGGCGACTTCCTCGCCCGCCATTCCCTTCCCGTCGCTCTCAGCGGCGGAGTTCTGACCGTCCAAGTCCTCCAGCCAAGCGTCCGCTACGAGCTTGATCGCAACTGGAAAACCGACATCCTTGCCAAGCTCCAAACCCGCTTCGGCCCGCGCACCGTGCGCGAAATCCGCTTCCGCCTCTAGCGGCGATCCTCAGACAACCGCCTCGGCGGCTTCCAGGTCTTTGGAGCGTTTCTCGTTCAGATCGATGTGCGCCTGCGGGTGCAGCGTGGAAATGCGCATCCCGTAAAAGGAACGGAGAACGAAGGCGAGTCCGATGAAAAAGAAGACCGCGCCGATCCCGAGGGAAATGCCCCGCGGCGAATTCACGGCGATCTCCACGGCGAGGATTCCGAACAGCGTGGTGAACTTGATGATGGGGTTCAGGGCCACGGAGGACGTGTCTTTGAAAGGATCGCCGACGATATCGCCAATCACGGTCGCGGCATGCAACTCGCTTCCCTTCTGCTTCAGCTCGACTTCCACGATTTTTTTCGCATTGTCCCAACACCCGCCGGCATTCGCCATGTTGATCGCCATGTAGAGCCCGAACATCGCGATCGAGATCAGGTAGCCGACGAAAAAGATCGGGTCGAAGCAGGCGAACGCGAGGGTCAGCGAAAAGACGACGGCAAAAATATTCACCATCCCGTGCTGGGCATACTTCGTGCAGATCTTGACGACTTCATTGCTGTCCTTGGCGGAGGCCCGTTCGCCGCTGAGCTTGATGTTGCGCTTGATGTAATCCACCGCGCGATAGGCACCGGTGGTCACCGCCTGCCGGGAGGCCCCGGCGAACCAATAGACGACCGCTCCGCCCATCATCAGCCCGAGGATGATCCGCGGATCGACGATGCTCAGGCTCGAGAGATCGGTCCATCCGAAGTGGTTTTTGAGCATGAGGATCAGCGAGAAGATCATCGTGGTCGCGCCGACGACCGCCGTTCCGATCAGCACCGGCTTGGCGGTGGCTTTGAACGTGTTGCCAGCCCCGTCGTTGTCCTCGAGCAGGAGCTTGCCTTTTTCAAAATCGGGGGTGAACCCGAAGTCGCGTTGCACCTCCGCTCCGATGCCCGGAATCTGCTCGATCATGGAAAGCTCGAACACCGACTGCGAGTTGTCGGCGACCGGCCCGTAGCTGTCCACGGCGATCGTCACGGGTCCCATGCCGAGCATTCCGAAGGCCACCAGGCCGAATGCGAAGACCGCCGGATAGGTCATGAAATGTCCCACGGCCCCGAGGCTGGCGGCATAGGCATTTGGATCAAGCGCGCCACCCCATGTCGCTGTCACATACGCGATCAGCATCAGGATGGCGAGGGTCAGCCCTTTCCAGAAACAGGAGAAGTTGCCGGCCACCAACCCGGAGAGAATGGTCAGGCCCGCGCCGCCTTCCGTGGTGGCGTTGACGACCTCGTGGCAATGCGCGCTCCGCGTGCTCGTGAACACGCGGGTGAGCTCGGGGATAATCGCCGCCGCCAGCGTGCCGCAGCTGATGATCGTCGAGAGTTTCCACCACAGGGTCGGAAACTGCGGGGCCAGCATGAACCAGCTCACGATATAGCTCACCGCCACGCACATCAGGGATGTCAGCCACACCAGAATGGTCAGCGGATGCTCGAAATTGAAATGGCTGTGCTTGCCGAAGACGCCCTTGGTGATCCACGTGTTGATTTTCCAAGAAAGGATCGAGGTCGGAACCATCACGATCCGCATCGCGAAGATCCAGATGATGAACGTCCACATGAACTCCGGCTTGACGGCGAGAAGAATGAACGTGATCAGCGCCACGCCCGTGACGCCGTAGGTCTCGAACCCGTCGGCCGTCGGCCCGACGCTGTCGCCGGCATTGTCGCCCGCGCAGTCGGCGATCACGCCCGGATTCCGCGCGTCGTCTTCCTTGATTTTGAAGACAATTTTCATGAGATCGCTGCCGATGTCCGCGATCTTGGTGAAGATCCCGCCGCAGATTCTCAGAACACTGGCCCCGAGGGACTCGCCGATCGCGAAGCCGATGAAGCACGATCCTGCCAGAGCCGGCGGAACAAAGACGAGAATGGCGATCATCAGCATCAGCTCCGTGCTGATCAAAAGCACGCCGATGCTCATGCCCGAGCGGGTCGGAATTTCCGAGACCGGCAGAGCCCGCCCGCGGAGCGCGGAAAACGCCATGCGGCTGTTCGCGATGTTGTTGATCAGCATGCCGAACCAGGCGACCGCAAACGAGCCGCCGATGCCGATGAGCGACCACATGAGGATGAGGGCCACGGTCGAGGCGGGGTTGTGCTTCAGGAAGCCGAAGTAATAGACCATCGTTGCCCCGATAAACACTTCAAGCAGAAGCAGGAGTTTTCCCTGCTGCATGAGGTAGGTTTTGCAGGTCCCGTAAATCAGGGTCGAGATGTCCAGCATGCTCTTGTGCGCCGGGAGCTTCCGGAGCTTCGCGCATTCCGACCAGCCGAACAGCATGCCCAACGCCGCCACGGCGAGACCGATATACAGGATCATCATGCTCGGCAGCGAAAACCCCAGAATGGAAAATGCCGCCGAGCGGTCGGTGGGGAGCGCGAGGTCGGATTCCCCGGCCTGAAGAACGACCGGGAAAAGGGTTGCGATGACAGGGATAAGACGTGCTAATTTCATGATGTGACTATTTCTATGGGATGGGTTGGAAAAAGAAAAAATCCGTTTGGCAAATGTTTGAACGGCTTGTGGGAGGGCTGTTCAACACGCAAAACGCCATTTTAATTCTGACATAAGAAAGAATTATAACCCGCAAAACACATCAGGCAAGACATTTTGCGCGACAGACATTTTGCGCCATCGAAAAAGACGCGCGCGCATTTTTCAAGGGTGCCTCTTCCGATGGCAAGTTCGGGAGTTCTGGCCGGAGGACGCGCCCGGAAGATTTGGGAAATTTCCCGGGAAGCCGTCGCAAAAAATACTCAAAAAATCTGTTATTATTTTGACCTGCATCAATGAAGTTTTTTCCAAAAAAACACAATATGTCGCCCCACTCAAAAAGCTGCCCACAATATATGGGCATCTTCGTCTTTTCAACAAAACCAAAAAAGCTCAAAGTTATGTCCACTCCCGCCCCCTCGTCGATCCTGCCCGCATCGGTGATTGAAGAATACATTGAACGCACCGACTGGCGTGTGAATGCGAATGCCAACCAAGGGTATTCCTTGGGAGGGATGATCTTGAATGCGGCCGGAAAGCTGACGGCGAATTACTGGTTGGATCACATTTACCAACCGCTGATCGGACAGGCCCACCGCCATGCGGATTTTCACATTCACGATCTCGACATGCTCTCGGGATACTGCGCGGGTTGGTCGTTGCGGCAGTTGCTTTCGGAGGGGTTCAACGGCGTCGCGAACAAAATTGAATCGGGGCCGCCGAAGCATTACCGGACAGCACTCGGGCAGATGGTGAATTTTCTTGGGACGCTTCAGAACGAGTGGGCCGGGGCGCAGGCGTTCAGTTCGGTCGACACCTATCTTGCGGCTTATGTGCGGCACGACAATCTCACCGACGAGGAAGTGGAGCAGGGGATGCAGGAATTTGTGTTCAACCTGAACGTGCCCTCGCGGTGGGGAACGCAGACGCCGTTCACGAATCTGACCTTCGATTGGGTTTGCCCCGAGGATCTCCGGGACGTGCCGGCGACGGTGGGCGGGCAGGAGGCGGGATTCTGCTATGGCGACCTCGGCAAGGAAATGGCGATGATCAACCGGGCGTTCCTGCGCGTGATGGCGCGGGGGGATGCGCTCCAGCGGGTTTTCACGTTTCCGATTCCGACCTACAATATCACCGAGGATTTTCCGTGGGAGAGCGAGACGGCCCAGTTGCTCTTTGACGTGACCGCAAAATACGGGTTGCCGTATTTTCAGAACTTTTTGAATTCCGAGCTGCGTCCGAACATGGTGCGTTCGATGTGCTGCCGCCTGCAGTTGGATCTGCGCGAGTTGCTCAAGCGGGGGAACGGGCTTTTCGGCTCGGCCGAGCAAACCGGCTCGATCGGGGTCGTGACAATCAATGCCGCCCGACTGGGCTATCTTTTTTCCGGAAACGAAGAGGGGCTCTTCGGCCGGCTCGACCAGCTCATGGAGCTGGCTTGCGAGAGCCTCGAAGTCAAACGCACGCTCATCCAGGAAAACATGGATCGCGGGCTCTATCCGTTCACCAAACGCTACCTCGGCACGTTGCGCAATCACTTCTCGACGGTCGGGATCAATGGCGTGAACGAATGCATCCGCAATTACACCAGGGACTCGGAAAATATCGGAACGCCCTGGGGCCGCGAGTTTGCGCTGCGCCTCCTCGATCACATGCGCGAGCGCATGGTGGAATTTCAAGAGAGGACCGGACATCTCTACAACCTCGAAGCCTCTCCGGCCGAGGGCGCAACCTACCGGTTTGCCCGGATGGATCAAAAGAATCTGGAGGGCATTCTCCAGGCGGGCTCCCCGGAGGCTCCGTATTACACGAACTCGAGCCAGCTTCCGGTCGGCTGGACGGACGACCCGTTTGTTGCGCTCCAGCACCAGGACGATTTGCAAAAACGCTACACCGGAGGCACCGTGCTGCACCTCTATATGAACGAACGGATGTCTTCCGCGCGCGCCTGCGGCGAGCTCATCCGGCGGGTCTTCACGAACTTCCGGCTCCCCTATCTCACGATCACGCCGACCTTTTCGATCTGCCCGCAGCACGGGTATCTGGCCGGAGAGCACGAATTCTGCCCGGTTTGCGACGAGGATCTTCGCGCAAAGAAAATGCAATGTCAGGCCGCTTAACCCAATCACCCCAACCAACAAAAAAAATGAACGAAGCAACCATCGAACTCCCCGAAAACGAACGCACCCGCTGCGAAGTCTGGACCCGCGTAATGGGCTATCACCGTCCGGTCTCCCAATTCAATGCGGGCAAGCAGAGCGAACAGCGCGAGCGCGTGATGTATCGCGAGGAACACACGGCGGCGGAATCCTGCGTCGCGTAGGCTGCGCCCCACCGCGAAGAAGTCCGCCCTGCCCGATGCGCGGCAGGGCGGTTTCGTCGTCGCAACGCGGACCGGACTTTCCGCATCTTTTTTGGGCATCGTAGAAATGCAAGAATATGACCACCGACCCGAATGGCCCTAACTTAAGCGGGATTTGGGATGTGGGGCGGCCGTCCCGGCTGCCTGCTCGCAGAGAGAATAGCAGGCGGGACGCCTGCTCCACGCCACTTAAGTCGGCGCCATTCCCCACCGACCCCCGGATGGATCTGCAAATCGGCGGGTTCGTCCCGTTCACAACGGTGGATTTTCCTGGCAAGCTGAGCGCGGTCGTCTTCTGTCAGGGATGCGGATGGCGGTGCCGGTATTGTCACAACACGCATCTGCAGGCTTTCCGGGTTGAGAGACCGGAGTGGGAGTGGGGCAACGTGCGGAAGCTCCTTGAGGAACGGAGGGGCTTTCTGGAGGCGGCCGTCTTCAGCGGGGGCGAACCGACGGCACAGCCCGCGCTTGTTGGGGCGATCCGGGAGGTGAAGGAAATGGGGTATCTGATCGGGCTTCACACCGCCGGCATGTTTCCCGAGGGGCTGGCCGAGGTTCTGCCTCTCGTCGATTGGGTCGGTTTGGATATCAAGGCCCCGTTGGATGATCGCTACGAAGCCGTCACCCGGCGTCCCCGTGGGCATGAAGCTGTTTTGCGCTCATTGGATCTCGTGTTGGCATCCGGCATCGCCTACGAGCTGCGCACAACCGTTCATCCTTCCCTCTTGGGAGAGCGGGAGAAGGCGGATATTTTATCAGAGCTCGTGAAGCGGGGGGCGGGTGCTCCGCGCTTCCAGCCGTTCCGCCGCGAGGGCTGCCTCGACGGCGGACTTCTGGCGGCGGTGTGAGTGGGAGAGGACGAACCTCTACTTCACGATCTTCTTTGCGGGAGCAGCAGCCTTCTTGGCGGCCCAGCGGGCCTTCATGTTGGCTGCAAGCTTGGCGCGAACTTCCGGGCTGAGGGTGCGCTTCTTTTTCGCCTTGGCGGGCTTGGCAACAGCAGGGGTTGCTTTGCCGGCACGGACTTTGGCCCAGCGGGCTTTTGCGGCGGCGGCAATCTTCGCGCGGCCTTCGGGGCTGATCCCGCCCTTCTTTTTCGCCTTGACGGGCTTGGCCGCTTTAACGACCGCCGGCTTGCCGGTGCCCTTCTTGGCATAGAGGCCCGGAGCGAGTTTGGTGGTGATGTCCTTGCCGGTCGTGCTGAACCACACGGAAATGTTGCCGGGCTTGGCATTAAGCTTCTCCGCAATTTTCTTCACCCGGAGCCCCTGATCACCGGCCTCTTCGAGGAGGGCGAGGATTCGGCCCTTGAGACCGCCGGATTTTCCGCGCCTGGCCTTTTCCGCTTTGGCTGGCTTTGCGGGTGCTTTCGCAGCGGCCACCGGCTTCAGGGCTGGCGCGGCGGGTGTGGGCGCAGACGCGATTTCGACAACTTCGACCGAGACCCCGCCTTTGAGGGTTCTCAGGATTTCGGCGTCGATTTGCTCCAGGATCCGGAGGATTTCTTCCTTCTTCTCCGTCAGGCTGAGCAGATGGAGAAGGGCTTGGCTGTTGATGAATGATATGTCCATAATGTTAGGAAACACCAGTTGGCCTTAGTTTTGCGGGTTTGGCAATAGAAAATGCTTGCGAAAGAAAAACGGGAGCGTCCCCGGCTGCGACGTCCGTGCGCTTCCGCCGCGTTCATTTCCCGGCGAGCAGCGCCTTCTTTGCGACGGCGAGATCCTTGAGCTTCGCGTCGCTGACTTTCGGGTATTTCAGATCGAGCGCGTTCAGGGCATCGATGACCGCGGCGGACACCACCAGGCGCGTGAACCACTTGTTGTCCGCCGGCACCACATACCACGGCGCCTCCTTCGTCGCCGTCCCGCGGATCGTCTCCTCGTAGGCGGTCTGATAGTCGTCCCAGAAGCCGCGTTCCCTCATGTCGGCGGACGAGAACTTCCAATTTTTTTCCGGCAGCTCGATCCGTTCGAGAAAGCGCTTCCGCTGCTCTTCCTTCGAGACGTGGAGAAAGAATTTCAGCACGATCGTTCCGTTGCGCGTGAGGTGGCGCTCAAATGCGCGGATGTCCTGAAAGCGCTCTTTCCAGATGTGCTTCGTCACGCGCTTCTCCGGCAGTTTCTGCCCCGCGAGAAACTCCGGATGCACGCGCACGACCAGCGTCTCCTCATAGTAGCTGCGGTTGAAAATCCCGATCCGCCCGCGCTCGGGCAGGTGCTTCTGGCAGCGCCAAAGATAATCGTGGTCGAGTTCCTCGCTGCTCGGCCCCTTGAACGACGTCACCTCGCAGCCCTGGGGATTGATGCCCGACATCACGTGCTTGATCGTGCCATCCTTCCCCGCGGCATCCATCGCTTGGAAGACGAGCAGCACCGACCAGCGATCCTCCGCGTAGAGCCTGTCCTGCAGTGCCGCGAGCGCCGCCACTCCGGACTGCAGCGCCTCCCTCAGGCGCGGCTTGTCTTCGGATTTGAAATCCTGCGTGTCGCCCGGATCCACATTTTTGAGGCGAAATCCCTTCCCGCTTGTGACGCGGTAGGGTTTGGAAAACTTATGGGCGGCCTTGATGACTTGTTTGGTTTTCATAACTATCGCTTGGCGGGAAGTGCGGCACCCCTATTGGCTGCGGGCGTTTTTATGGGGATTACGGGGAACGACCCTCACCTCACCGAACCAGCCTCGCGGCTGTTTGTCACGTCTTTCGTGTGGGAATCTCGCGCGAAAAACAACTTCCCGTCGCCTTCCCAAGAGGATCAGGGTCTGGACGTGCCGGGGTCTCTTGTCCGGGCTCGCGAGGACAAACCGGCTGGTTTTTTAGGAAGGGGGTGTCTGAGAAGATGCGCGACAAGCAACGTCAGTCTGTCAAAGACCCGCTCGCTGATATGGTGCTCCAACCCTTCGATGTCGGCGCGGTAGCGCCGGGGAACAAGCCCGAGCAAGCCGAAGAGATCGGTCAGGAGCGCATGCCTTCTCTGGATCGAAACCGCCACTTCCTTTCCGCGCGCGGTCAGCACAAATCCCCGATACGGCTTGCGCTCCAAAAAACCGAGATCCGCCAGCCGTTTGATCATGAGCGACACGCTCGGGCGCATGAGATCGAGTTCGTCCGCCACGTCGGAGACCGAGGCAAACCCGTTGCGTCCGACAAGATTGGAAATGCATTCGAGATAATCTTCGACGCTTTCTGTCAGGCCGTTGCGGTGGTGGGCGCTCAGCTTTGTCCGCCGTCCCCGGGCATCGGATTGCGGGGGGGGATTGCCGGCGGAATCCGGAAGTGTTGTTTTCCTGGCCATCGGGAGGAATCCTGTCATGCCGGAAGGGAGGCTTCAAGGAGATTCACAAATGTTAGTTTAGGCAAATTATTATCGTTGACGCGAACTTTGCCTTTGATTAAGAACGGGGGAGAGCAGGTTCGGAACCGGATTTGTGTAAGAAAAATTCATTGCAATTAAAAATGGGAGAATCGCGACGAACGGAAAACGGCCTGTCAGTCGAACTGGCGGAGGTTTGTTTGTTGGAAGCGGCGGCGGGTTCCCGCCGGTCTCTCGGGGAAGTGCACGGCAGCGTGCCGGTGCCTCATCAAACGGCCGGTTTCTGGCGCAACTGGAAGGCCTTCACCGGTCCGGCCATTCTGATCAGTGTCGGCTATATGGATCCGGGCAACTGGGGAACCGATCTCGCCGGCGGCGCACAATTCAAATACGGCCTGCTCTGGGTTGTCGCCCTGGCCAGCTTCATGGCGGTCATCCTGCAGGTTATTTCCGCCCGGCTCGGGGTGGTTACCGGCAAGGATCTCGCCCAGTGCTGCCGCGATTATCTGCCCGCCTGGACCCGTTTGCCGAACTGGTTGTCGATGGAGGTGGCGATCGCCGCCACCGACCTCGCCGAATCCCTTGGCAGCGCGGTGGCCTTGAACCTGCTTTTCCACATCCCCATCGCCTGGGCCATCATCATCACGGCATTCGACGTGATGCTCCTGCTCGCGCTGCAGGGCATGGGGGTGCGCCTTCTCGAGGCGGTTGTGTTCGTGTTCGTGGCAACCATCGCCGTCTGTTACGGGATCGAACTTTTCGCGCTTCCGCAGACTCAGCCCGACTTTCTGGAGATCGGCCACGCGTTGATCAGCCCGAACTTTTCGCATGTTGGCATGATCGTGATTGCCATCGGCATGATCGGCGCGACCGTCATGCCGCACAACTTGTATCTCCATTCCGCGTTGGTGCAGACCCGGAAGGTGGAACGCGACAGAAGTTCGATTCGGCACGCCATTTGGTTCAACACCCTTGACTCCGCCGTCGCCCTGAGCGTCGCCTTCCTCATCAACGCGTCGATCCTTGTTCTTGCGGCGCTGGTCTTTTATGGCAAGGAGAGCGTCACCGTGGCGGGGGGTGCGGTGGTAAAATTCGGCCCGGACAGCGATTGGATTCGCCTCGCCTACCTGACGCTCGCTCCGTTGTTGGGAACGACCATGGCGAGCACCCTCTTTGCCGTGGCTCTGCTGGCCAGCGGGCAAAGCAGCACCATCACCGGCACGCTGGCAGGCCAGGTTGTCTTGGAGGGGTTCATGAACTGGCGCATACACCCCTGGATCCGCCGCATGATTTCCCGTCTGCTCGCGGTGGGGCCGGCGATCTGGATTATCAGCATTTGCGGGGAAGGCAGTGTCACCGACCTCGTCAATATCAGTCAGGTCATCCTTTGTTTGATCCTGCCTTTCGCCATGTTTCCCTTGCTCTATTTCACCTCGTCGCGCCGGTTTATGGGGAGCTGGGCGAACGGCTGGTTTCTGTTAACCTTCGGTTGGGGCAGCGCAATTTTCATCACCGCAATGGCTCTTTACAGTCTTCCGGAATCCCTCCGGGAGATCCTTCGCATCTTCGCCGGAGGGTAAAGAACCGGAAATCCCATCAAACCCATGTATCACACCATCCTCATTCCGCTTGAAAACAGTCCGTCCGATGAAACGATCCTGGAGCATATCCGGCCGCTTGCAAAAATGACCGGTGCAACCCTTCTGCTCCTGCATGTGGCCGATGGCTGGGTGGCCCGGAACTACGAAGATTTGGAACTCGCCGAAAGCGAGGAAATGCGGGCGGATCGCGCGTATCTGGAGAAGCGGGCCATCGCACTTCGGGCCGAAGGCTTCACGGTCGATTCGGTTCTGGCCATGGGCGAACCCTCCGACGAGATCGTCCGCTTTTGCCGGAAACACAAAGTTGATTTGATTGCGATGTCCACGCACGGCCATCGCTTCATCAGCGACCTCCTCTATGGCAGCACGGCCGACAAAGTCCGGCATCTTGTGGATGTGCCCGTGTTGCTCCTGCGGGCAAAATCCCGGGACGACGGGATTGAGCGTTTTAAATAAGAATGTGGCCGTTGATTCGGGAGCGCCGTGTCAGATCACGCAGGTTTAAGGCCGGCTCCGTCGAGAAGCTCTTCGGCTGCGAGCGAGGGCGCGAGCGAGCCGTCAAGGACCGAGGCGACCGAGGAAGCCGCCAAGGAAATTGGCAAGGAAACTGGCGAGGAAACCGCTGGCCATGCCGGCGCTGATGTCCTCGACCGTAAAGGAAAGCAGGCCGGTCACCAGGTCATAACCGCTAAAGGCAGGATTACCTCCATTGCCGGGGTGCAGGGAGTCCTTCATCCTTGGCAATATCATGATAAGCGGTATCATCATGGCATAAGCGAAAATATTATATACCGCGCTCACTTTGGCACGTTTGTCCTCATCTTTGATACCACCGCGAAGGATGGCATAAGCGAAGTAGATCAACATGCTGATGACAGTGTCTGTTTGTTTGATATCATTGCTCCAGGCCTGTCCCCATGTGAATTTGGCCCATTCCATACCGGTTACAAGCCCCAGTATACTAAAGAAGATGCCTGTATTGGTGATCTGTGCTGCAAAAATATCGTCCTGTAATTTTCCGCTGCGCAGGTACTTGAGCGAGTAGATAAAAGACACCGTGTACAGCAACATCATGGTAAACCACATAGGTACATGGAAATACAGGTTGCGAATGGTCTCATTTAATATGTCAAGTCGGGGAACCGGCATCAGGAAACCGCCTATAACGGTATATGCCAGAAGGATCACGCAAAGTACTTTCCACCAGGATTGGCGCATAAGTAGTGTTGAAATTTTCACAAAAGTAAGCAATTGGTTGTTAGCTTCATAGCTTGTTGGTTAATAAGTTGAGTGGTTGATATGTTGATTAGTTGGCAAGTGATATTCGAACATACATGAGATTGTATTTATTTTTACATTAGACGAAACAACCAAATGATATCGATATTACCAAGGGACCATACACGCCACCAAATGAAAAGATTATATATTCTT
>Ga0118677_10000381_pt2 | contig 83979 bp, 83 predicted proteins | sample AliMusrvi5mmetaG_FD_86154 | JGI IMG/M metagenome (GOLD analysis project Ga0118677, IMG submission 86154)
GGATGCCGCTCTGTCCGAGTGGCGCGCCAGCCAACATGACACCGAACCCGCGCCGGACGGAGGCACGCCCTCCGAGTTCACCCGTGAGCAAATCATGCTCACCCGCACGAAGCGCCAAATCGCGGAAACCGAACTCGCGGAAATCAACGGCGTCCTCTTCCACGAGCAGGACATCCGCGCTGTCCTTGACCCGCTCATCATGGCCACGAAAGCCGCGCTGCTCAACCTGCCGACCGAACTCGGTCCGTTGATGACCGGCGACGATGCACACGATACCGCCCTGCTGGAACAGGGCATCAGACAGGCGCTGAACGAGATCAGTAATTATGACCCTGCCGAATACGCACAACACAGCCGGCGCCGCCGGAAGAAAACGCCGATACGCGCCGACGACTGATCAGCGCAGTCGCACCCAGCGCCTCTTCCGCGAAATCTGGAGAGGATGGGCGCCGCCGCCGGATACCCTCCTCGACGCCTGGACGGTGGAAAACCGCCGCCTCTCGTCGGAGGAATCCGCGCGCCCCGGCCATTGGTCCTTCGACAAAACGCCCTACCTCCGCGGAATCTCCCGCGCCTACTCCGACGCGCCGGATCAGCAGCTCGTCGTCATTATCGACGGCCAACTGCAATTTATCCCGTGGAAAAAACGCAACGAGCGCCTCGTCTGGATGTCCGGCGCCCAGGTGGGAAAGACGAACTGGCTGCTCAACATCATCGGCTATCACATCGATATCGCCCCGCTCCCCATGCTCGTGGTCCAGCCCAACCTCGACATGCTCAAAGTGTTCAGCGAGCAGAAGCTCGACCCCATGCTCCGCGACACCCCCTGCCTGGGCGGCAAGGTCCAGTCGAACAAATCCAAAGACGGCAAAAACACCATCGCCTCGAAGTCCTTCCCCGGCGGCCACGTCTCCATCATCGGCGCCGGCAGTCCGAACTCGGGCCGCATGCGCTCGATCGCCATCGCCCTCATCGATGAAATCGACGGCTACGAACTCTCCTCCGGCAAGCAAGGCGACCCGCTCGGCCTGGTCACCACGCGCACCGCCACCTATAAAGCCAAGCGTAAAATCATCATCACCAGCACGCCGCTCCTCAAAGAAACCAGCCGCATCGAAACCCTCTACCTGGACGGCACGCAGGAAGAATGGCAGCATCCCTGCCCGACGTGTGGACAATATCAGGTCATCCGCTTCGGCAAGCAGCTCGACTTCGAAACCTGCGACTACGTCTGCGAACACTGCGGCGTCGTGCATCACGAGCACGAATGGAAAGCGCAGCCGGGCTGTTGGATTGCCCAAAATCTGACCGCGTCAACCCGCACCTTCCACACCTCGGCGATGGACAGCCACCTCGCGCCCTGGTCGGATCACGTCCAGAAGTTCCGCGACGCGATCGCCGAACAGCGCAAAGGCAATAACGAACCCTACAAGGAGTTCGTCAACAACGTCGAGGGATTGACCTACGAAGAAAAAGGCGAAACGCTGGAAGAAATCCCCTTCGCCAATCACGTCCATCGCTACGCCGATGATATCCCCGCCGGCGTGCTCCTCCTCACCGCCGCCGCCGACGTGCAGGATAACCGCGTCGAAGTCGAGCTGCGCGGCTGGGGCGTCGGCTTTGAAACCTGGGGCATCCGCTATCAGGTCATCGACGGCACCATGGACAAGCCCTCGGTGTGGGAAGCGCTGGACGAAATCCGCAACCGGATCTGGCAAACCGCTGACGGCCGCACCCTCCAGCTCGCCCGCCTGCTCATCGACTCCGGCGGCCATTACACCAAAGAAGTCTACAACTACACCCGCCCGCGCGCGCCGCAGGTCTATGCCATCAAAGGCAGCACCGTCTACACCGATCCGACGGTCGACAAAGTCTCCCACGTCGGCACCCACAAAACGCCGCTTTTCCTCATCGGCACGATACAAGCCAAGGACAACATGCTCACCCGCCTGCGGCTCACCGATGAAGGCCCCGGCTACTGTCACTGGCCGGTCAACGGCCTCATGGCCGACGGCCTCACCATGCGCGGCTATGATGAAAACTACTACGCCATGCTCGTCAGCGAAAAGCGCGTGCTCCGCAACACCGGCGGCAAGCAGCATTACACCTGGGAACCCCGCCGCAAAGGGATCCGTAACGAAGGCTGGGACGCCCTCATCTACAACTACGCCGCCGTCATCATGCTCGTCGGCCAACACGGCCCCACCTACCTCGACCGCCTCGCGCAAGTCGCTGCGGTCAAACCGACTACCCCACCGCGACCGCCCGCCCAACCCGCCGGCCGCCGCGTCCTCTCCCCAGGAGTGGCATTTTAATTTGGAGTGCGGAACCGCAGTGCCGCTTTTGCACCGAATGTTGGAGGTAAAAACATGAAACCAGCACTGAACCACTGCCCCTTCTGTGGGGGGAAAGCAACGTATAGTAAGATTGAAGATGGTATCTCGGCGAGATATGGCGATGAATTTATTATCTGCACAAATTCGGAATGCAGGGCGTCTACCCAAATGATGTTCTCACCTACGGAGGATGTAAAACCGCTATTAGCAGCGGTCTGGAATCGACGCGTGATCACTGAACCGATCATCCACGAACCCGCAGTCCAGCCTGAATTTGACTCCTGGCTAAATGATCACTTTAAAATCGGCTTTGGAAGCATCCCAGCCACCGAGATCATCGCCCGCGCCAAAGACGAAAACATTCGCCTCTGTATCGGCAAAGGCCATCGTGATCACGAAGCCCGCAATGGCCATGACTGGACCATGTCGATTCCCCTGCAAAATGAAGACAGCGACGTGATATTCGACTACCTCGCCAGCTTCGCCGAGATGCTATTGGAACGTCTCCGCAAAGAGATATTTTGCGCAAAACAATAACAGCTTACCTTTGGAGTGCGGCACCGCAGTGCCGCTTTTGCACCCAACCAAACACGAAAGGACAACGAACATGACACAACTGAACTGGGAACAAATTTTAGATCATCCGAATGAGAAAGGCGGTCTCACGTTCCGCGCCAGCAGCCAGCGCTACGAAAATTGCGGTTATCGCCTAACGGGAAATTCAGCGCTCCTATACCGGCCACCCAGGCGTCAAGGCCGACGCGCGAGTTATCGCCTAACGGGAAATTCAGCGCTCCTATACCTGGTGGAAGGCTTAAACGGGATATTTCTGTCGAACATGGGCTTAATGTCGATAGATGAAGCGAAGAGCTTCTGCCAGAAAATCGAGGACTATGAGTTTCCGGGCATGTTTGCGCAACGGGATACACCCGACCCCAACCTCACCGTGCAGACCGACTTCGCCACTTGGCTGAACGATCACTTCCACGTCGGCTTCAGCGAAGTGCCTGCCTCCGAGATCATCGCCAGCGCCAGAGAGGAAAACATCCGCCTCTGCATCGGCAAAGGCCATCGTGATCACGAATGCCGCTTTGGCCGCGACTGGACCATGTCCATCCCGCTCCAAAACGACGACAGTGACATGATCTTCGACCGCCTCGCCGACTATGCGGAGATGCTGGAGAAACGTCTCTGCGCCGAGATTTTCAGCGCGAAACAATAACCGATCACCCTATGGACCGCCGGCTTCCAGCCGGCCCGAACCGAACCAAACACGAAAGGACAAAACCATGACAGATGATTTAGCGCGCTATCAAGCAGCAGAACAGGATCAGGCGTATCTGGAAGAATTGAAGAACCTCTTTGAGGAGAAAATAGGTCATAAACTGCCACACCTCCAGATTGTCGAAGACGAAGACGAACACACGACCGACGAGGAAGTGCAGCGTTTACGCGACGAGATCACCCGTCTGAAATCCGAGCGCGACTTCTTCGCCCTCGAAGCCCTCAAAGCCGTCTCCGCCGCCGGCATCTGCACCCCGGAAGAGGGCTATGTAAAATATCCCGCCGCCTTCCCCGGCGATCTCAAACTCCTGATAGCCATGATCGATCTGGGCAAGGAGCATGCTGCTGACCGCCTGCTCTTCCAGCAAGGACTCACCTCGCGTGAAGTTATCGAAGCCGACGGTTATCCGATCCCTCCCTTTACGCCGGAACAGGAAGCACAACTTGCGCCCCTGTTCATCGAAGAGCGGATCACGGATAACCTGCTCCCCGGCGATCTGCGCCTGATGGTCACCGCCATCGATATCCGTGCGCATGAAGTCGAATATGCAATCTATGGCTGGGGTACGGATACCCCCAGCATCCCCCTGCAACACGGCACAATCTTCAACCGGCCCGAAGCAGGCGAACTGGCAAACCGCTTCCAGGACTTTCAGCGCAAGCTGGTTGCCGACCTCGCCAACGCCCTCGGCATCCCCGCGAGTGAACTTACCAAGCCGATCTCCACCCCGGTACCGGAGCAATATGAATACGCCGCTATCGGTCACCTGGTCAGCAACATATACAAAAAAACCGGCTTCCTCCTCCTGCGCAAGGATAGCCATTTTGATGTGGACTCCGATATATTCACCGCCTCCGGCTATCCGCTCATGGATAGTGTGTCAGCGTTCACCCTGGAGGATGTCCTCACCAACCTGCAGGAGCAAATCGACCATGCCTAACCCCACTCTCTTCGACGCCTGGCGCATCTCCATGCACGAGTCCATTGAACTCACGCAGGCGTCGCTGACCGCCTATGGGCAGAAATACCGGCACTGGGCCATAGCCTGGAGTGGCGGCAAGGACAGCACGTCGCTGCTCACCGTCGTGCTCTGGCTCATCCGCGCGGGCCGCGTGCCGGCGCCGGAGACACTCACCGTCTGCTACGCCGATACCCGCATGGAGTTGCCGCCCCTCGCCATCGCCGCCGCGGAGATCATGGAGCAACTCCGCGCGCAAGGCATCGAAGTCCGCCACGTCATGGCCCCGCTCGATAAGCGGTATTTCGTCTACATGCTCGGGCGCGGGGTACCGCCGCCGAACAACAATACCCTGCGCTGGTGTACCGAACAAATCAAAGTGAAACCGATGGAAGCCGCGCTGCGTGAACTCTACGGTGAGCGCAAAGAGAAAATCCTCATGCTCACCGGCGTGCGGCAAGGGGAATCCGCCATCCGTGACGGGCGGATCGCCATGAGTTGCGGACGCAATGGCGCGGAGTGCGGCCAGGGCTGGTACCAGGAGACATTGCCGGATGAACTCTGCGATAAGCTCGCCCCGCTCCTCCACTGGCGCGTCTGTCACGTCTGGGCGTGGCTGCGTGACTGGGCACCCAAAGAGGAATATGGCGGCTGGTTTTCCGTCTCCGCCGTCGCCGATGCCTACGGCGGTGACGAAGCGGAGGAAATCAACGCGCGCACCGGCTGCCTGGGCTGTCCCCTCGCGAATCACGACACCGCGCTCGATATCGCGTTGAAGTCGCCGCGTTGGGCCTATCTGGAATCCTTGAAGGGCCTGCGTCCGCTGTATCGTGAGATTCGCTTGCCGCAATATCGCAAGCGCATGCCGCCCGGCGAAGCACGCAAAGACGGCGTACTGTTTACCAATCAAAACCGTCTCGGCCCCCTCACCATGGACACGCGCGCCATGGCGCTCGACCGCGTGCTGACCATCCAAGCCGAAGTCAATGCCGCCGCCGTCGCCCATCACCGCCCGGTCATCGACATTCTCAACGCCGAAGAGGAAGCGCGGATACGCGAACTATGGTCACTTAACACCTGGCCAAACCGCTGGTCCGGCGATGAACCCATCGGCGACGAACCCTATGAGGAAGCCAACCAGACCGCTTCCGCGCTCGCGTTTGCATTTGCTGAATCACATTGAAAGGACAAACCCATGCAACTGATCAAACCCAGCTACCATATCCTGGATGACCTGAACCAAACAGCCATCCTCCAGCGGCTCGAAAACGCCGCGCGCACCTGCTATCAGAGCGAAGACAGAATCACTGCCGATGGTCACTCCGCGCGTAATCTCGTCGCGCATCTGCGCGGCTTGCATCACGACGCCATGCTCGAATTTGCCGACCTCACCGTGCGCTTTACCGTTGACCGCGGCGTCTCGCACGAACTGGTCCGGCATCGCCTATGCAGCTTTGCCCAGGAAAGCACACGCTACTGCAACTACGGCAACGGACATCTCAAATTCGTTATCCCGCCCTGGGAACCGTATCAACCGGCTATTGTCGAGATAGCGGCCGCCACCATTGAAGAAGCAATGGTAACTGGTACCTATTGGCTTGGTGTGATGTGTATGGCCGAAATAGCCTATAAACGCCAGCTAGAACAGGGAATGCAACCGCAACAGGCGCGCGCCGTCCTCCCCAACAGCCTCGCCACCCAGATCGTCATCAAAGCCAACCTGCGTGAATGGCAACACATCTTTGCCCTACGCACCGCGCCGGCGGCCCATCCACAAATGCGCGAGATCATGATGCCCTTGCGGCAGGAACTAATCGAGAAACTGCCGGAGATCTTCGCTATCCAATAACCAATGGCCAATAGCTAATAGCCAACCGCCAACAACTTGAAAGGACAAACCCAATGGAAAACATGACCACCAACGCCAATCTCTACGTCGCGCAGGCGACCCGCACCGAATCCCGCGACTTCCCCGCTATCGCCGAACGCCTGGCGCAACCGGACAATATCCGCCTGCTCCATGCCGCGCTCGGCCTCGCCACCGAAGCCGGCGAATTTCAGGACGCGCTGAAGAAGCATCTCTTCTACGGCAAACCGCTCGACACGGTCAACCTGGTCGAAGAACTCGGCGATCTCTGCTGGTATCTCGCCATCGCGATGGATACGCTGGGCGTGCCGTTCGAGGAAGTCCTCACCCGCAATATCGCCAAACTCCGCGCGCGCTATCCGGAAAAGTTCACCGAAGCACACGCGCTCACCCGCGACCTCGCCACCGAGCGCGCCATCCTGGAATCCTGAAAACCGGCAACAGGGAAATGCCCCCTTTCCCGCCACGCGCAAAAGATGCACCTGATAAGCTAAACCTATTAGCTTATCAGGTGAATCACCCACCTCGAAAAAGTGTCGCAAATCGCCCCAAACGTCGCAAATCGCCCCAAACGTCGTAAACGGCGTCCCGAATTTGCCCTTCCTCCCCCTCCAAGTCTATTGTTCCGCCAACGCACTGTCTCTTCCCGATGAACGGGTGAGGAATCGCAATGGCTGAACCGTGGACGCTACAACAAGCACAGGAACACCTGGCCGATTGGCTACAGGCAGACACCGCCTGTTCCAATAGTCAGAGCTACACCATCGGCAATCGCACCCTCACCCGCTCACACCTGGCGGAAATAGCCAAGCGCATTGTCTTCTGGCGCGCCGAATGTGATCGCCTGGCCAACGGACGCGGTCCCGGCGCCCGCGTCATTCGCGCTATTCCGGTGGATGTGTAATGCCAACCGCGCTCGATAATTTCATCGCTGCCGTCTCTCCCGCCTGGGCCTCCCGGCGCGAGGAAGCGCGCGCCGCCACGCTGGAAGCGCAGGTGCGCAACCAGGTCGACGGCCTGCGTTTGCAGACGGTGAAGCGCATCAGCAATACCGGCTATGGCAATTCCGGCGCCAACTCGATGAAACAGTCGATGGCGCGTTACAACTACCGCGGCGGATCGACCGAAGACGATATCGGCGTCTACTCCTCCATCCTCGCCCAGCGCAGCCGTGATCAGTATATGGGTAATCCGATCGCCCGCGGCGCGCTGAATACCCATGTCACGCACGTGGTCGGCGGCGGATTGCAACTGAAATCGAAACCCGACGCGAAATACCTCGGCTGGACCGAGGAATATACCCAACTCTGGACCGCCCAGGTGGAGCGTGAGTGGCAGCTCTGGTCGGAAACGGTGGAATGTTCGCTGGAACGCCAGTTCTTCTTCGATGAACTCCAGCAAACCGCATTCCTCTCCGCGCTGATGTCCGGCGATTGCTTCGCGCTGTTGCCGATCGTGCCGCGCACGAACGTCGAATACGACCTGCGCGTGCATCTCATCGAAGCGGACCGCGTGTTGAATCCCTACGTCTTCCCGCTCACCGGCTATCTGATGCAGGTACGCTTGCTCGATGATGGCGGCTGGATTTCCGGCGGCATCGAATTCGGTCCGGACGGCGGCGTGCGCGCCTATCACGTCGCCAAGTGGCACCCGCTCACCCGCCAGTTCGTGCGCGATATCGCGCAATGGCAGAAGATTGAGACGGAGAAGATCGCCCCGCGCGGCCAGCGCACCGGGCGCCGCAATATTCTGCACCTGCTCTCGGTCGAACGCCCGGAACAGCGCCGCGGCGTGCCGTTGCTGGCGCCGGTCATCGAAGACCTGTTGCAAATGCGCCGCTACACCGAAGCCGAACTGATGGCCGCGGTAGTGACGGCGATGTTCACGGTGTTTATCAAGTCGGATACCCCGCAATCGCCGCTGGGAGAGGGCATCCCCGAAGCGATCGCCGCGCCTCCCACCGGGCTGGAAGCGCTGGGCGCGGATAACGCCTATCGGCTGGGCAACGGCACAATCCTTGGCCTTGCGCCCGATGAAGATATCGTGATGGCCGATCCCAAGCGGCCGTCCTCCGGTTTTCAACCGTTCATTCAGGCGATTTGCGAGCAGATCGGCCCGGCGCTCGGGTTGCCGTATGAAGTGCTGTTGCAGCATTTCTCCAGCAGCTATTCCGCCTCCCGCGCCGCGCTGCTCATTGCCTGGAAATCCTGGCAGACGCGCCGGCAGTGGATGGCGCGTCGCTTCAATCAACCGGTCTTTGAGGAGTTTCTGGCCGAAGCGGTCGCGAAAGGGCGCATTGACGCGCCCGGCTTCTTCACCGACGCCCGCCGGCACCAGGCGTATTGCCGCGCCAACTGGCACGGTCCCGCCCTCGGCACCATCGAGCCGGTCAAAGAAGCGCAAGGCGCGCTGATGCGCATCAACGGCGGTCTGTCCGACGAGGAACGCGAAGCCGCGGAGATCAACGGCTCTGACCCGCGCGAAAACCTGACCATTCACGGCCAGATGCTGGATCTGCGCGCCAAACTCGGCATTACGGCGGTCTTACCCGAAAAACTGATGCCGACCACGGAAACGCAACAGGAAACCGCGAAATAACGTCATTTTTGCCCATTTGGGGATAAAAGGAGGGCGAAATGCCCAAAAAGACGCAAAAACAGGCCGAATTTAAGCCATTTTGGACCTTTCAGGCTCTCGCCGCCGGCGAAAACGGCGCAAAAAGCTGCGAAATGCTGCTGTACGGAACGTTTGACGACAGTTCCTGGGCGGCGTATTACGACGATTCCATCATCTCGAAGGCGTTCGCCGAAGCATTGAACGCACAGGAATTGACCGCCAACGATAAGCTGAACGTCCGCATCAACAGCCTGGGCGGCGATGTCTTCGCGGCCATGGCAATTTACAGCCAACTGCTGTCCTGCCCGGCGGAGAAAACCTGCATCGTCGATGGCGCGATGGCCAGCGCGGCGACGATTCCCGCCTGTGCCTGCAATAAAATTCAGATGCACGCCGGCAGCATGGGGCTGGTCCATCACGCCTCCGGCTGGGGCATGGGCAATGCCGCCGACCTCCGCAAAACCGCCGACGATCTGGCGAAAATCGACGATGCGCTGGTCGCGCTCTATATCAAAAAGAGCGGCGTCGATGAAGCGGATATCCGCGCGCAAATGGATGACGGCGGCTGGATGACGGCCCAGCAATGCCTGGAACTCGGCCTCTGTGATGAGATCATTCCCGGCGAAGTCGCCGCCGAAGAAACCGCCGACGATCCGCTGGTGTGGAATATCGCCGGGCAGATTTTCGACATGACCAATATTGCCATTCGCCCCACCGCGATGCTGAAAACTGCCCCGCGTGCTGAAGCTGATCCGATTGTCCCGCCCGCGCCCGCCCCGTCTGCCGCCGTCTCCTCCCCGGCGGCAGACACCCCGATCATGCCGACCACCGCGGAAACGGTGCACGCGGCCGTCGCCACCGAGCGCACGCGCATCAAGGCGATTCAGGACATGGCGGAACCCGGCGCGGAAGCGATCATCACCGCGGCGATCGATAGCGGCGCGCAACCCGGCGACGTGGCCCAGCAGATTCTCGCCGCCTCGCGTGAGCGCCGCCTGCTGCTGGAAAATCACGCCGCGCGCATCGCCGACGCCGCCGACGCCGGCCTGCCTAAAATTTCTCCCAGCGCCGCGCCGGAAAACGAACAGCCGGGCGCGGAAAAACAGGCCAAGCGCGAAGGCTTCCTGGCTGTCGCCGCCGCCGCGCTGAAGAAACTCGGGCGGCTGAACACCGAGAACTAACTGGCGCGCGAGCGTCCTCGCGAGCAAACCCATTCCCGGCGCAGGCCGGAAATATAAGGAGCATGAACCATGACCGATCAGTACATCTACGCGAATTACGACGGCCTGCTCGCCGGTACCACCGACGAGGTCAAGGGCCAGGGCGCCCTCATTAAGCACGCCGGCAGCGACGTGTTGAAGCGCGGCACCGTGCTGGGCAAGATTCTCTTCGCCCTCGGCACGGTCACCCGCGGCGGCACCGGCGACGGCACGGTAACCGGTGTCGCGCTGGGCAAAGGCGCGAAAATCGGCAACTACGTGCTGACCTGCACGGCCGCCAGCACCAATACCGCGACCTTTCAGGTGATCGATCCGGAAGGCTATCGGCTGGCCGATGCGACAGTCGGCGCGGCCTATGTCGGCCCGGTCTGCTTCACCGTCAATGACGGCTCGACCGACTTCACCCCTGGCGCCACCATCACCATTCCCGTCACCGGCGCCACCGGAAGCAAATGGGTGATCGTCAATTCCGCCAACGTGGACGGCAGCCAGTTTGCCGATGCGGTCCTGCTCTCGCCGACCGTTGACCCGCGGAGCGCCGACGCCGCCGCGGTGATCGCCTATCAGGGCGAATACAATGGCGACAAGCTGATCTTCGGCGGCGCCGACACCCTCGCCACCCACCTGCAGACGCTGCGCAATAAGGGCATCATCGTGAAAACGAATCAGATGGCCAACTCGGTCTTCGCATAAGCGAACGCGCGGGGGAGTCATCTCCCCCGCCTCCCTTTCCTGGCCGGGAACGGCCTGCACATTTCGTTAAAGGAGATTTCGATGCCGGAAAACTATACCCAACTCTTCGGATTCGATCCGTTCGATCCGGTGACCATGCTCCAGATGGTCAACCAGGTGAAGCCGCCGCAGACGTTCATCCTGGATAAATTCTTCGCGAACCGCCAGACGTTCAATTCGTCCTATGTGACGATCGACTTCAAACGCGGTCAGCGCCGCCTCGCGCCCGTCGGGCATCGCCTGTCGCCGGGCAAACCGAGTCAGCGCATCCAGTTCGCCAACCGGCTCTATGAGCCGCCGCTCTCCAACCCGCAGCGCATCCTCACCTGGCTGGACGGCCTGGTGCGCAATCCCGGTGAATCGCCGTTCGAGAAGAGATCGGTCGCCGAACGCATTGCCGAAAAACTCGCCGAGGACATGATCGAATTGAACGACATGCACATCCGCCGTGAGAACAAACAGGCGTGCGACGCGCTGGTCAACGGTTCCATCACATTGGAAGGGGACGGCTTTAAGGATGTGCTGGATTTGCAGCACAGCCTGACTACCACGCTGACCACCTCCGCGCGCTGGTCAGAAACGACCGCCGTGCCGATGACCGATATCAAAAATTGGGCCTTGGAAGTGAAGCGCATCTCGGGTAAAACCGTGCGCAACCTCATCATCGGCACCGACGTGGTGATGAACTTCCTCGGCAACGCGGAAGTGCAGAAATACACCAACATCCTCACCACGCGCTTGTTGACGGTGGATGTGCAGGAACCGGACAACGGCGCCGCCTTGCTCGGTATCTACAACGTCCCCGGCATCGGCAAGGTCAACGTGTGGACCTACGCCGACTGGTATCTCGACGAGACTGATCTCGACGAGGACGGCAATGCCATCGAAAAGCCGGTATTCCCCGGCAATGCCGTCGTACTGATTCCCGACGACTTCGACGGGCGTCTGCTCTGCGCCACCTATGTGGACATGGTAAAACTCGGCAACGGCGCGCCCTATCGCTACCCGCGCGTGTGGGGTGACGAGAACGGCAACAAGCTCTTCTTCGAACTGGACGCCCTCACTCTGCCGGTACCCGCCGACGTCGATGCCTGGTACAGCGCTATCGTGCAGGACGCGGCCTAACCTAACCCCGGTTTCCCCTTCCTATCCGGGAAGGGGAAACCGGGAGCGCGACACTTCGTTCGCGCGCACAACAGGAGATAATCCGATGATCAAAGTGGAAAAACCCGTCTCCGCACAGCCGGTGCCGGGAAAAACCGTGAGCTATCAGCCGGGCGAGGTGATCACCTATTTATCGAGCGAGCAGGAAGTCGCGCTGATCAATGCCGGGCTGGCTTCGCCCTTCACCGGGGAAATCACCCATCACGGCGCGCGTGCCTTCCCGGTGCCGTCGCCCGCCGCGGCGCCGATGCCCAGTCTCGACCCGGGCGATTACGCGATCAATTGAGGACAGCACGATGATTCAACTCACCCGCGCATGCATAACGTTGACGGACGGCGTCACGCGTCTGCCCGGTCAAATCGTGGCGAATCTGTCGCCACGCGAAGAGCAGATACTCATTGCCGAAGGCAAAGCGGTGCCGTATACCGGCGCCGTCGCCGAGGTACCGCCGGCGGATGCGAGCAAAAAGCAATATCCGCTTCTCGTGCCCGCCGAATCCAGCGAGCCGTCGGCAACGGACACTAATACCAGCCCGGGGCAGGACGTACCCCAAACGGCTACTGCAAGCACGGATGCGTTGACAACGCCGGAAAATGATACGGTACCGGTCATCGAACCGGACCCGCCGGCAGAAACGCCCACGGCTGACCTGCCTTCGGGGGAATGAGGCATTACCTCACCGAGTCAGGCAACGGGCGGGTGCCGGTCCTGGGATCACTCTCCCTGGGACCGGCACCCACAAATGAGAGAACGATATGACGCTGGCCACGCAGATACAACAGGATATCAGGACCTTTCTGAACGTCGATGAATTCGCGAAAACGCGCACTATCAACGGCGCGGCGGTCGCCTGCGTGTTGAGCAAAGACGAATTCCTGCCCGAAGGCGACATGCCGGCGAATATGGGCATTTACAACAACGCCTGGACGCTGGAATGTGCCACCGCCGCGCTGCCGATCCGTCCCCGGCCCGGACGGAAGATGCTGATCGATGGGATGGAATTCCACGTGGTGGACTCCCGCGATACTGACGGTATGCTGCAAGTCAATCTCACCGAGGTCAGCGTGTAATGGCCACGTTTGTAAATATTGAAATTGATGATCATGCCGGCATTGAAGCGATTCTCCAGCGTTTTCGTGGCTGGGGTAGTAATTATGACATGAAATTCGCCATCAATAATGCCCTGCGACGTGCGATTCAACATGGGCGCACGCTAGCCACGCGAAAAATTCGCGATTCTTATTTCGTCAAATATGGCGCGGTATTAAAAGCATTTAAAATATTTTATCCCACCTATAGCGCAACATCATTGGTTGCCACCTTACTCAGCCAGGGGCAAGCAATTCCAATGATTAAATTTAGCGTAAAACCGAACAAACCGACAAAACGCAAACCAGCAAAAGGCGTGTTAGTCCAGGTGCGTAAAGATTCGCAGGCGAGTCGAATTGACGGCACGTTTATCGCACCGCTGCATGGTGCCGGGGCACGGTATGGCGTGATGAAACGCACCGGACCGTCGTCATTGCCGATTGAGGAATTATATGGCCCGGCTGTTCCGTCAATGTTTGGCAGTCCGCATGTGATCGATGACGTGGAAAAAGGCGTGCTCAAAATGTTTGAGAGCCAACTCGATACGATTACCACCGCGTTAGAAAAAGAGTGGATCGATCCTAATCGAGATCAGAAACAATTTCAACCGGGTCATCGCCGGAGTTTTCACGAATGACAAAACTACCGCTCGACAACACGAATAAACTCGCCGTGCCCAACCTGACCGCCGGGCGTGGTCCGGTGGATCTGCTCGACACGCTCTGTGCCGACTTGCGCATTATCGCGGCGGAATTCCCGGAGCTGGAAGCGGGCATTGACCCGGAGACCAAACTGGCGTTGCCGTTGCGCGCGCCGCAGGTCATCGCACAGTTGTTCCCGCGTACCAATCTGCAGAGCGTGTTGCAGGAGACGACGCCGGTCGATGATGGGCAATTCCCGTTCATCCTCGTCTGCCTGATGCCGGTGGAATATGCCGAAGACGCGCTGACCGAAGCGCCGATCGATATGCTGATCGGTACCTTTTCGCAGGAGCCGGACGGCTGGCGCGACGGACTGCACATCGCCTACACCATCGCGAACGGCTTGCTCTCCCGCGGCTATTGCGGCGCGGCGGAGGCGGCGAAGGGTATCCCCGGCAAATATCGCTTGCAGCGCCCGTTGACGGTGAAGCCGTTAAGCTCGCTGCTGCTCGACAAGCGCACCGACCCGGCGCATTACGTGCACCTCAGCACGCGCTGGGAAGTGCCAAACATTCTGCCGCCGACCTTCGGGCTGGACGCGTTTCCGCCCGTCGCCCCGGCGCGACAACGCGAGGTGATCATCACCACGCCGCCGACGTTCACCCGCCTGTCGTCGGGCCGCACCGCCAACACCTTTGCGCCGTTTGCATTTTCGCTAGAACCCGCCGGCGTGGGCAATACGATCAATCTCGATTCCGTGCAGGTGATGCTGGACGGCGTGGATATCAGCGGCCATGTGCGACATGACGGCACGTGGTTTACCACGTTTGGGCTTTTTGCGCTCGCGCCGCTGAACACGATTGCTGACCTCACCTGGTGGGCAATGGCGAACTACTGGAATAACCTGCGCATCAGCCCGATCCCGTCGCCGACCGGCGGCGCGAGCGGGGTCGCGCTGGTCAACGACGGCGACGCGGATACCGCGTTTACCCTCACGTCGCCCGTCGTCGCGGTGGAACCCGGCGCGGAATATGCCTTGCGCATCAGCGCGAAGCATCAGCTCGATCTCTCGCACATCGGCGCGCAATCCTTCCCGTGGAATTCGGCGGTGATCTGGTTCGATGAAGATTTAGTGCAGTTAACCGAGCGCACGCCCTATCATCTCTCCGTCGGTGACGGCAGCTGGCACACCGATACCATTGCCCTCACCGCTCCCGCCGGCGCGTATGCCGCGCGCGTGCAGCTCGGGTTCGACGCGCCAAACATCACCGGATCCAGTGTGGTGGAATTTGCCGATGTTGTCCTCGACGGCCCGCATCCGGTGTTGCCCGCGCAGCCGAACCTGCACCGCTACGATGTCAGCGCGGCCGACCGCTTCGGCAACACCGTCGCGCAAAGTTGCTGGCTACTGGTGAAACCCGAGCCAACCACCGGCGTGGTGAGCGTGGATGACAGCGGCAATACCCGCATCGACGATGAGCCGTTCTTCCCGCTCGGCATTTTCAACGTCTGGCAAAAAGATGACTTAAATATCGAGCAAACGATGTCCGAGCTGGCGACGGCCGGCTTCAACAGCGTCCATACCTACCACGGCAACCGCGTGCCGGCGTTCGCCGCCTTCACCGCCGCCGCGCACAATCACGGGCTGAAGTTCATGGTCGCCGGCAATGCCGGCGACAATCTCCGTGATCCCATCGATGTGCTCTACGATGTGGCGCTGGAGGCGAACACGCCCAATCTGCTGGCGTGGTACCTGGCCGATGATACCGCCGGGCATAACAACGCCGGCGCGTTGGCGGCGATTTCATCAGCGCTCACCGATATCGACCCGGCGCATCTCACCGCGCAAGCCGATTCCCTCCCGGAAATTCGCTTGCCCTTCGTGCAGGCGTGCGGCGCCTACCTGCCGGAAATCTATCCGTTTCAGTACACCGGCGTCTCCGACGTGCCGCGCGTGATTCACGACATGAAAGCGGCGGTCGATTTGTCCATCCGCGCCGGCGCGCCCCGCCGTCCGGTCTGGGCATTGTTGCAGGCGTTCAGCGGTTGGGGCTGGCAGCGCTTCCCCACCTTCGCCGAGACGCGCGCCGCCGTCTATCTCGCGCTCATTCACGGCGCGAACGGGCTCTGGTTCTATACCTATACCGGCTCCGGCGACAACCTGGGCGCGAGCGATGATAGCGATTACTGGGATTATCTGTGCTTCGTCACCGGGCAAGTGGCGTTCCTGCTCCCCGCGCTCACCGCGCCCGCCCCGTCGGAATTGGCCTCGATGGAAATCGACGCCGGGCCGCTTACCGACGCGCGCGGCTATCCGTCGATCAGCCTGCGCCTGCTGCGCCACGGATCCACCTGGTATCTGTTGGCGGCGAATTCTTCCGCCGCGCCGGTCACCGCGTCCCTGTTTGCGCCAAATCTGTTCGGCCTGGTGACCCGACAATTCGAGGCGACGACCTTCACCGCCAGCGGCGTGATCACTGACACGTTTGAACCCTACGGCGTACACGTCTACGCCTGGACCGCCTAACACGCAATAAAAGGAGAACTGTTATGACCTATTTGCACGGGGTGCAGGTAAATCAAAAAACCAGCGCCAATGTCCCGATGACGCAGACGCGCGCAAGCGTGCCGGTGGTCATCGGCTGCGCGCCGGTGTTCCAGGTGGACGGCGGCAACGGCGGCGTGGTGAACGTGCCGGTGCTCTGCAACACGCTGAACGATTTCATTACCGCCTTCGGCTGGAGCACGGATTACGCTCATTTTTCGCTGTGCGAAGCCGCCGACGTGCTGTTCAACTTGATGAACGTCGGACCGGCGGTCTTCATCAACGCGCTCGATCCGGTCGTCTCCGGCACGCAAACGACGAACCAGGCGGAATCGCTCGTCGCCGGCACCTACACCCTGAATGTCGATAACGTGGTGCTGAATACGCTGGTGGTCAAGGATTCGGCAGGTACGACCACCTACACCCTCACTGACGATTACACCGTCGTCTATGACGCGAACTGGCACCTCGTCATCACGCGAAACCCGACCGGGCGTATCGGCGCGACCGCCGCGCTGAAACTCTCCTATAAATCCGTCGGCTCCGGCGTGGAGAACGCCGCGATGATCGAAGCGGGCATCGCCGCGGTGGAATCGGTCTATGCGGTCACCGGCATGATTCCCGGTCAACTGGTCGCGCCGTTCTGGAGCAAGGTGCCGGAAGTCGCGCTGGCGCTGGCCGCCGAAGCCGCGAATATCGACGGCGCGTTCACCGCGCGCGCGCTGGTGGATATCAGCACGAATCCCAGCGGCGTCGGCGCGCTGAACATCACCCAGGCGCTGGCCTGGAAAACCGCGAACGCCTACACCGATCCGAACATGGTGGTCTGCTGGCCGCTGGCCAAGGTCGGCACGGTCAAATATCACCTCTCCACTTTCTACGCCGGCGCGCGCTGCCTGCTCAACGTCGCCAACGGCGTGCCGGATGTGCCGTTTGCCAGCGCGTCGAATCAGCGGATTCCCATCACCAGCCTCTGCACGTTCGACGGCACGGCGATTTACCAGACGATGACCGGCACCAACACCCTGGAAGCCAACGGCATCGTCACCGCGATCAATCAGCCGCGCGGTTGGGTGCTGTGGGGCAATCGTTCCGGCGGCTATCCGGGCAGCACGGACCCCAGCCTGACCTTCAATGCCGAACAGGAGATGTTCATCTTCCTGAAAAACGCGCTGCTCACCAGCTTCTGGCAGAACGTCGATGCCCCGCTCAACCCGCGCGACGTGCACGGCTGGCTGACCACGATCAACCAGTGGCTCAATAGCCTGGTCGCGCCCGGCTATCTGGTCGGCGCCAGTTGCGACTTTCTCGCGGCGGATAACGCGGTCAACGATCTGGCCGATGGGCGAATCGTGCTGGATATCCAAACCGGCTACACCCCACCCGCGCGGCTGATCATCCTGAACGTGACGGAAAACACCGATTATCTGTCGGCGCTGTTCAACGGCAATAACGGCGCATAATTTTAGGCAGTTGGCAGTTGGCGGTTGGCTTCTGGCCACTAGCCAACCGCCACTAGCCAACCGCCAATAGCAAAGGAGATTTATTATGGCCACTTTAGGCAATGCCAACGTATTACCGATCCCGAGCCGCGTGAACAACTGCCGCGCCTATCTCAACGGCATGTTGCTGACCGGCATGGTGGATATCCAACTGCCGAAATTGGAGGCAGTCACCGATACGCTGAAAGGCGCGGGCATCGCCGGTGAAATCGAGGTGCCGATCCTCGGTCACTATAAGGCGATGACCACCACCATCAAATTCCACCTGCCGACCACCGAGCAGCTTATCATGGCCATGCCGATCGGCAGCACGTTGATCGTGCGCAGCGCCAATCAGAGCTACGATGCCATGACCGGCGGCCTCATCATCCAGCCGTTCATGGCGGCCATGCGCGGCACGGCGAAAATCACCGATCCCGGCAAAGTGTCGCCGGGCGAATCCGCCGACGCCAGCACGGAACTGTCCATCGTCTACTACCTGTTAACCGTCAACAATCAGACGATGGCGGAAATCGACCCGATCAATATGAAGTGCGTCATCAATGGCGTGGACTACCTCGCCGCCGTGCGCGCGGCGATCTAACCGATTTCCCCACTTCCCCGGCGACGGAAGGGGAAGAGGGGAGTGGTAAATCTGAAAGGACAATACGATGAAACTGATGACCCCGCGCCTTTTTGAAGGCAATGAGATTACCGAGATCGACCTGCGCCTGGACGGTTTGACCGGCAAGCAACTGATGCATGTCGAACGCCAGGTGCGCGCCGAACTGCGCGAGCAGGGCGAAATGCCGATCATGCTGGAAAGCGAATCCGCCTACCTGATCGCCGTGGCCGCCGCCGCCGCCGGGCAACCCATCGAACTGTTCGAGCAACTCTCCGGCGCCGACTTCACCGCCGTGAAAATGACCGTGCAGAATTTTTTGCTGGGGTCGGCGTAGACCCGAACAACCTACGCCTGACCGTCGCGCGATTGGCGGCGGTGTTGCACACGCCGGTAAGCGAGTGGCTAGCCATGCCGCTCACCGAACTGGCGGCCTGGTTCCCGATCTATAACCGGATCGTGAAAGAGTCGGAGAGCTGACATGAGCGGAAAAACCCGTGAGCTACAACTGAAGATCGGCGGCAAACTCGAAGCCACCTACCCGGCGGCCTTCCGGCAGGCGATCGGCAAACTTGAACAGTTGCAACAGAAACTGGGCAAGGTGGCGAAAGCGGAACACGCCGTCAAGGAGCACGGCGGCGGTCACGGCAATATTTTCGCCGGTCTACTCGGCGCCGGTGCCGCGCTGCTATCGATGGAGAAAATCGAAGAGTATCTGCACGGTGGCATCGAGATGGCGGAACGGTATGAAACCCAACTCACGCGGATGGAAGGAATCATGCGCCGCGTTCCCGGCACCACGGCGGAAGAGATCGAAGCGACGATCAAGCTGAATAAAACACTTTCTGCGGAGCGCGGTATTCGCCTGTCCGTACTCAATACCGGTAGCGCGCAACTCGCGATGATGAACCTGCACCAGGAGAGCATTGCCAAACTCATGCCGGCGCTCACCGATATGGCGCATGCTCAATATGGTGTCAACGTCTCCAGCGAACAACTTGAAACTACCAGCAAACTGATTGGGAAAGCGCTCAACGGCAATACCGGTGCGCTGCGTCGCGCGGGTATCTTCCTCGGCGCACATATCGAAAAAATGTTGAAAACCGGCTCCGAAGAGGAGAAAGTGGCGATCATTACCGCCGCGCTGACACAGAAATTTTCCGGCATGTCCAAGCAACTCATGAGCACCGGCACCGGCAAATTGGAACGCCTGCATATCCTGGAGGAAAAACTCCAGCGCACGCTAGGCGAGAAACTGTTGCCGCTGCAGGAGCGGTGGATGACTTTTATCGTTGCACACATGCCGATGATTGAAGCCGCTTTCAATCGCCTGCTCACCATAGTGGACGGACTTATGACAGTTGTCTGGAAAATATATAACTATTTCTCTGCCCACTGGACTACCCTTGCACCACTGATTGGCGGTATATCGGCTGCGTTTTTATTTTGGCAGGGCACAATTTTTGCCGTCAATACCGCGCTGGCAGTGACAAAAGGCGCGGCGATAGCGCTGGCTACGACGCAAATGATTATCAGTAAACTGCAAGGTGTTTGGCTGCTGTTGCAAATGGCGATTCAGGGTGGAACCGCCGCGACATTTGCCTTTAATGCTGCGTTGGGTGCAACCCCGATCGGGGTAATTGCCGTGCTGGTCGCGACCGTTGCGGCACTTGGCATTAAACTCTATCAGATTCACCAGGAGACGGCCGCCATTAAAGCCCTCGGTGATCAGGCAAAGGCTGGCACCGCGATTCTCGACGCCGACATGAACCGCCGCCTTGCACAAGGCTATGCCAAAACCGGCGCTGACCGCGCGACCGTGCAGGCGAATATCCGCAAAGAGAAACATGTCACCGGGGAAATCTCCCCCAGCATGGAGATCAATTATCTCCGCGCGCATTATGGCTATGTGCCGACCGCAGATCACAACCTGCAACAAAAGGTTGCCAACAATATCCCCGCCATGGCCGCCGGCGGCATCGTCACCCGGCCTACCCTCGCGCTGATCGGCGAGCGCGGGCCGGAGATGGTCACGCCGTTGCCGCGCGGCGGTGGTCATGCGCAACCGATCAGCCTGACGGTCAACGTCACCGGCGGCGGATCACCCGCGCAAACCGTGCAGGCGGTGCAGCAGACGTTGCCGGAATTCGAGCGGATGCTGAAGCAGGTAATGGGCAACGCGCGGAGGACGAGCTATGCCGGCTGATTACTATACCACCAATGCCGGCGATACCTGGGACTTGATCGCCTGGAACGTCTATGGCGTGGAAGACTATCTGGGCCAGTTGCTGCTGGCCAATCCGGCCTACGCCGACGTGCAGCGGTTTGACGCCGGGGTAGAGATTCTCTGTCCGGATTTCGCGATTGCGGTGAGCAATAATCTGCCGCCGTGGAAGAGTTGAGATGCCCGATCAACAGCACGTGACGATTGCGGATATTGCCGATTCCACCGCGCCACGCGTACGGGTGGAGTTGAAATACAACGGGACGGATATCACCGCGAATATTGCGCCGTTCCTGCAATCGTTCAGCTATGTCGATCACGCTGGCAGCCGGGCGGATGAGATCGAGTTGCAGCTCGAAAACCTGGATAAACTGTGGGGCGGGCGCTGGTATCCGGCGCCAACCGATACCATTCAGGCCGATATCGTCACCTACGATTGGGAAAAGCACGGCCAGGTCCAGCGCTTGCCGTGCGGAGTTTTCCAAATCGACGGCGACACTTTCGATGGACCGCCGGACGGTACCACGCTGAAGGCGATATCCGCGCCGCTGACCAGCGGTCTGCGCCGGCAACGCAAGCACCGCGCCTGGGAACACTTGCACCTGCGGCAGATTGCCGCCGATATTGCCGACAACGCCGGGCTGAAACTGTTCTATGACGCGCCGATCAACCCGATCTATGATCGGAAAGATCAGCATTTTCAGAGCGATTTAGCGTTTTTACTGGATTTATGCAATCGCTACGCCCTGCGACTGAAGGTGACTGCGGATCGGATCCTGATCTTTGATGAGGCGACGTATGAGGCGCGCCCGGCCAGCTACGTGCTCGATCGCGCCGCCTCGCTCTATACGCGCTATGCGATTCGGCGCAACTTCGCCGACGCGTATCGCGCCTGCACGGTGAATTATCACGGCGCCGACGCCGGCCAATACATCACCGCGACGTTCACCGCGCCGCAGCCGCCGCCGACCGGCGAAGTGCTGGAAATCAATGAGCGGGTCGAGAACCCGGCGGAAGCGCTGCTGCTGGCGAAGGCGCGGCTCCGCGAGAAAAACCGCGAGGCACATACCGCGGAGTTCGGCATACCGTTCAATGTCCACCTGGTGGGGGCGGCGACGGTTGACCTGGTGAACTGGGGCGCGCGTAACGATGGGCGCTATATGGTGGATTCCGTTCGCCATGCGCTATCGAGCGGTGGGTCAACCAGCGAGGCGCAATTGCACGAGGCGCTGATCGGATACTGATGTCTGATTTTTTCCAACAATCCGACGAACTGCGGTACCCCGGTCGCAATACCGAGGGCATGATCCGTGCCGGCCTGGTATCCGCCGTGGATGCCGATACCGCGCGGGTGCGGGTGACGTTCCCCGATCGGCAGGGGGTCGTCTCCGGCTGGTTGCCGGTGCTGCAATGGCTGACCGGCGCGAGCGCGCAATCCTACGCGCTGCCCGATCCCGGTGAGTACGTCGGCTGTTTATTTTTCGGCACCGGGCTGGAAGCCGGGTTTTGCATGCGCGGTTTTTACACCGCGGATAATCCGCCGCCGGTCAGCGGCAACGTCGTCTATCTGCAATTCGGGTCCGACGCGGTCATTATTTACCATAAGGATACGAAAGAGATGCACATTGCGACAGGCGGAAAAGTGACCATCGCCGCCGCCGCCGGCGTGGAGATCACCGCCAATGTCACCATTACCGGCAACGCCACCATCACCGGCACCTTGACTGCCGCCGGCGTCGATATGAATACGCATACCCATTATATCGCTGGTACGCCCGGACGCTCCGGGGGACCGGGCAACGTGTAGAGGAGAGCATTATGTTAATTTTAACCACCGGCGAACAACTGATCGTGACGCGCAGCGGCGCCGTGGTGACCACCGCGCCGACCGTGTTCGCGCAGCTCATCGTGCGCGGCAACACCGCGCTGTCCATGGGCAATGGCCTCGGACAGCTAACCGAGGAGAGTCTCGCCATGGGCGGCGACGCTACCTCGCCCTGGCCGCGCGAGATCGCGAATCTGCTCATCTTCAACGCCGACTCGATATCGCATCAGTTCACCGTCAGCACCTCGCGCAACTCGGTCAACACCACGCGCTATCAGGTGACCGTCGCCGCCGGCGCGGGATTCAATCTGGATCCGGTGGACGAGCTATGGTTAACGCCTGGGCAATCGCTATGGCTGCAAGCCGCCGCCTCGCCGTCGACGCCGCTAACCGTGCAGGCGTCCTATCGCGATGCGCGTCCGGCGACCGATGCCACCGCGCAATATTCCGTCGCCGCGCAACTCGCTGACACCACGCTGACGTTGCTGATCGCTGCCCCCACCGCCGGTCTCATCCGGCGCGTTGGCGCCATCGAGCTGCACAACGGCAATGACGCCGCCGGTACGGTGACGTTGCTGCTGCAACAGGGTGACGCGACGCCGGTCCCGCTCTGGCGCGAAGCCGCGCCGGGCCACGGCACCAGTTCGTTGCTCGCACTCACGCCGGCGGATATTCACGCGCAAACGGCCATCACCTTTCCCGGCGACGCGACGAAATTCCTTAACGGAACCGGCGCGTTCACGACGCCGGGCGCCGACAGCAATACCATTCTCTCCGGTACCGCCGTACCGACGACCGAGGGTGTTAACGGCGACTACTACCTCAAAACCGATACCAGCCGGTTCTATGGTCCGAAAACCTCCGGCGGCTGGGGTGCTGGCGTGTCGCTAATCGGTCCTGCCGGTACGAACGGCACAAATGGCAGCGATGGATCTAACGGCACCAACGGTACGGATGGCCTGACTATCCTCAATGGCACCGCCGTGCCAACCGCCGAGGGCGTCATCGGCGATTACTACTTCAAAACCGACACCAGCCGGCTCTATGGTCCGAAAACCGGGGACGGATGGGGAAGTGGCGTCTCGCTGATCGGTCCTGCCGGCAATGATGGCACGAATGGGACAAATGGCACTGACGGATTCGGCACGCTGTCGATGTACGATGCACTGCTCGACAACCTTACTCTGTTACAGCTCCGCGCCGAGGTGCAAAACAGCCTGACCGTGCAGAACATGCGCAATGGGATCGTTGATGGGCTGATGGATGAAACTGGCATCGACACCACTGATAGTCAGAATCTTATTTTCAGCACGGGAAAAGCATCGAATACCGGCGCAGATCAGCATATTGCGACATTATTGCATTTTGACGATACAGTAGTCGCCAATGCAGGACCAACCGGAGTATTCACCGCAGGAGGAGGTACTCCCGTAATCGATACTGCTAACAAAGTTTTTGGCGCGGGCAGCATGCTCGGTGGATATCTCGTAGCCGACGCAGGTTTATGGGATTTCGGGCACAATTCCTTCACGTTGGAGGGATGGTTTAAGTTCGGATCTAACATAGATACCCAGGTAATGTTTCTATTAGACAATCGTGGCGATACCTCCGGGAACGGCATGTATTGGCTTACGTTCGGGCACGTACTGCATTTCGGCACCGGCAACACAGGCACATTACCAGGATCGGACATTTTGACTTTTGATCTATCCACGCTCTCTCCAGCATTGGATTTAAGCGTTTTTCACCACATCGCCGTCACGCGCGATTCCACAACTAACACCTTTTCGCTGTATTTGGATGGGACTCGCGTAGCAAATGCTACTGCTAATGTAACATTCAACTACACAGGGGTGTCTGGAACTGGCATCGGCAATAATGGCGGTGGTGACTACCTGATAAATATTGATGAATGGGCAGTATCGTTGGGGATTTGTCGCTATTCGGGCGACGCCTATACCATCCCGACAAAACCCTATGGCGCTCCACGCGATATGACCCTCATCACCAATCCTGCGGCGAATTGCCAGGCGTCGCCGGACACCATCCGCCTGCTCGGTTTCGCCGAACTCGGCGGCGGCGCGCTGAATACCGACCTGACCGGTAAGGTATCCCGTGACAACGGCAGTACCTGGGTCGCCGCCACGCTGGTTGATCTGGGCGCCTACGTCGGCACGCGGCATCTGCTGGCGTGCGAGGTGACGTTCACCGATCAACCGGCCGGTACCGCGCCGGCGGCCAAATTCGTCACCACGGACGGCTATACCATCAATCTGTATGGTTATGGCCTCGCCTGGTCGTAACCAGCTTTGGGCTACTGGCTACTGGCTGTTTGCTAGTAGCCAGTAGCCAGTAGCCAACAGCCAGCAGCCAACAAGGAGCAATCATGGCACAAGAAACTTTCGGGGCAACCCGCACATTACCACAACTGGCCGGTGACCGCCTGCAGGCGATTGCCTGGATCAATCCGACCAGCCTGCCCGGTCTCACTGACGAGCAGGCGGCGGCGCTCAACGCCTACCGCGGCGAGTTGTCGCAAATCTACCTTGGTACCGTAAGCGCAACCGCGTTGCCGGCGGTACCGGCGTTCCTGCCATAGGAGTAGCGATGTCGCAACTCGGCGCCTGGGGCACGGCCCTGGCATTTGAATCGAGTAGCAACCGCCTCCTCACGCCCTGCGAGATTGGAGTCGAGGGGTCGGCGCGCTATGCGCAGCATGATGTGGTGGGGCTTCCGCCGTTTTACGAGTTCATCGGCCCCGGCTTGTCGACCTGTCAACTGACCGTCCGGCTCTCCGCACGGGAAGGCGTGTCGCCGCGCGCGCAACTCGACTTGTTGCGCGCGGCGCGTGATGAAGGCGTTGCCGCCGTGCTGGTCATCGGCGGCCGGCCGGTCTTCGATGCCGGCCATCTCGCCGTGCTGGAGAAGATCGGCGAGGCGTGGGCCTATTTCACCGGCCAGGGCGGCCTGCTGGTCGCGGTCGGCGAACTGACCTTCCACGAGGTGGTACCGCGCGAGCATTACACCGTCGCCGCCAACGCGATCGGCAGCGGCGCGGCGACGAAACGAAACGTGGTGAGCAAATGACTATCGATATTGTCGCGACGCCAGCCAAGTGGAACTTCGCACCCGCCAGCGTGGTAGAGGAAATCAGTCAGAACGTGCTATTCCTCCTGCTCACTCCGCGCGGCACGGTGCCATTGCATCGGGCGATGGGGCTGGACATTGCCATCACCGATCAACCGTTCAATCGCGCGCAACAGCGCATGGCCGCCGAAGTGATCGGCGATATTCATAAATACGAACCGCGCGCGGCGGTGCGACAGGTCAGTTACGGCGGCAATGCACCCGATGGAGCGCTGACCGTGACGATTGAGATTTAGAAAAGGCTGCTGGCTTTTGGCTGTTGGCGGTTGGGAAATACCAGCAGCCAACCGCCAGTAGCCAGTAGCCACTAGCGAAAGGACAATCATGCTACCGAAAATCAGTGATATCTTCGCCGGCAACATTGACCCGGCGGCCATTGAGGCGGGCATCATCAGCGCGTGTCAGACGGCGCTGGGCCGCACGCTTGCGCCGGCGGACCCGTTGCGGGCGATCTTATCCACGTTAGCGGCGGTGATCACGCAACTCTGTTTCTTATTGCGGCTGGCCATGCGGGCGAACCTGCTCGCTACCGCCGCCGGCAACGACCTCGACAATTTGGGCGCGCTCTTCGGCGTATCGCGCCTGCCCGCGTCTCCCGCGGCCACTGTGCTGGAGTTTGTCCTTTCGACAGCACAACCCGGGGACGTGGTGATTCCAGCCGGCACGCGGGTGAGTGACGGAAATTCCGCCGTTTTCGCCACCACGATTGCTGCGACCGTGCCGGCTGGAGACACCACTAAAACCGTGGCCGCCACCGCGCTGGTTGCCGGCGTCGGCGGCAACGGCTATCTGTCCGGACAAATCAATCAGCCGGTCGATATTCTGCCGTGGATTGCCAGCGTGAGCAACACGAGCACCAGCGCCGGCGGCGCGGAGACGGAAGCCGATGATGCGCTGCGCGCGCGGATTCAGCTCGCGCCCACCGCGTTTAGCGTCGCCGGTCCTACCGGTGCCTATGAATACTGGACGAAATCCTACTCGCCTGCGGTGATCGATGTCTCGGTCACCTCGCCCGACGCCGGCGAAGTGCTGGTGACACCGCTACTCACCGATGGCGCGCTGCCCGACAGCGGCACCTGCGCGGCGATATTGGCGATTCTCTCCGCTGCGACCCGCCGTCCGCTCACCGATTCCGTCTCCGTCGCCGCGCCGACGGTGACCACCTACGATATCACGCTGACCTATTACGTCAACCAGGCGGATGCCGCGCGGGAGACCGCGATCGATGCCGCCGTGACGCAAGCCGTCACCGATTACGCCGCCTGGCAACGCGCGAAATTGGGCCGCGATATCAACCCGAGCGAGTTAATCCGCCGCGTGATGGACGCCGGCGCGCAGCGCGTAACGCTCACCTATCCGGCGTATGCCGCCGTGGATAATCTGCACGTTGCCCACGCCAACACGCCCAGCATCACCGACGGCGGATTGGAGGCGGAATGATTTCCCTGCAGCAGGCGAAATTGCTGGAGATGCTGCCCCCCTCGCTGGTGAGTGACCCGCAAGTGCAGGCGCTGTCCACCGCGCTCGATCAGGCGTTGCAGGCGTTGCCGGCGCTGCTGAACGGCGCGCGCATGCTCTCTGATATTTCCGAGCAACCGGAGGCGATGCTCGACAGTCTGGCCTGGCAGTTCCACGTCGATGAATACCAGGGTAGCTACGCGCTGGAAATCAAGCGGCAGTTGATCGCGCAATCCGTGTATATTCACCAGCATCGCGGCACCCCGGCGGCGGTGCAGGCGGTGATCAGCATCATCTTCGGGCCGGGAGCGGTATTGCAGGAGTGGTTCGACTATGCCGGTGATCCGTACCATTTCCGCATCCTCTGTCCATCCAGCCCGGCGCCGTGGAGTGACAGCGATATTCACGACCAGATCGTCGCGCTGATCAACCGCGCCAAAAACGTGCGCAGCGTGATGGACGCGCTGCTGGTGAGTACGGAAATCGACCGCCCTATTTACGTCGGCGGCGCCGTGCTCGTTTCGAAATACATCGAGGTTGTGCAACATGGCTAACTTTTCCAATTTCGTACTGACCAATGCCGGGCTGGCGTTGCTCGCCCGCGCGCAAACCGGGACCCCGATCGTCTTTACCGCCGCGAAAGTCGGCAGCGGCGATGTCGGTTCCACCGACCCGAAAACGCTCACCGACCTGGTCAGCGTAGAAATGTCCTGTATCATCCAGGGCATCAGCGTCAACGGCCCCAAGGCCCGGGTCAACGTCTATTTTAACAACAGCGCGGTTTCGACCGGCTTCGACCTGCTCGAACTGGGTCTCTACGCGCAGGATCCCGACAATCACGCGGCCAATATCCTCTACGCCTATGCCAGCGATCCGACGCCGGACAGCATCCCCACCTCCGGCACCCCGGAGGAATACCTGTTGCCGATCATCCTGATCATCAGCAACGCCAGCAGCGTCACGGCGACGATCGACAGCAGTTTCGGCTTCCCCTCCGGCGGCATCATCCTCTGGTCCGGTGCTTCCACGGCGATCCCGACCGGCTGGGCGCTCTGCAATGGCAGCAGCGGTACCCCCGACCTGCGCAATCGGTTCGTGGTCGGCGCCGGCAGTACCTACGCGGTAGGCGCGACCGGCGGCGAAGCCGCGCATACGCTGGCCATTAGTGAGTTGCCGAATCAGAAACTCACCGTCTCCCGCACCTTCAACACCGGCGGATCAGCGACGGCGCTCTCCGCCACCTCCGGCGGTACCCCGGTGGAATCCAACGCCTTTTTCGAGACCGCCGGCGGTGCCACCGCGCACGAAAACCGGCCGCCATACTATGCCCTGTGCTATATCATGAAATTGTAGGAGGATTCGATCAATGGTTGACCAGCAGCAGGATCAACTGCCGGGGAAGGCGACGACGACGACGCCGGTGAAACGCCGTCGCGCGCGGCGGATAACTGAGACTGATGATATCAGTATCGAACGTGAACTCGGTGCGCTGAATGAACGCACGCGCTTGCATCATGAAGAGATTGCTGATCTCTACAACCAGCAACGCGCCACCACAACCAATCTGACCGAAGCGAGCACGCTGATCAAAAACCTGGCCGAAGTGCAACATGCCGCGCACACGCCGATCACGTGTCCGCATGGGTTGCGCGTGGAAAAGCTCTGGCCGATCTATCTGGCGGGAGCGGCGATTCTGGCGATTGTGTTCCCGATTGCCATCGTCTTCCTCTCCCGATGGGTGGCGATCATCTGGAAATAGAAAGGACAACATCATGGGGAAATTACACGACCCGGCCGCCGTCGCCGCGGCGATTCACTGCCCGGTGCCGGCGGTGACCGCGAATCTGGAATTGATTCTTACCGCCATGCAAGGCGCCGGCGTGCTGGAAACGAACAGCGCGATCGGTATGCTGGCGACGGTGGCGGTCGAAACCGCATGGAAATTCCAGCCGATTCACGAGTTTGGCAACGCCGCCTATTTCGCGAAATACGACGGGCGCGCTGACCTGGGCAACGTGCAGGCGGGAGACGGCTATAAATTCCGGGGACGCGGCTTCATCCAAATCACCGGCCGCGGCAACTACGTCCAGTATGGCCGCCTGCTCGGTATCGATCTGCTGGGCAATCCGGAAGATGCCTGCAATCCGCAGATTGCCGCACGCGTGGCGGCATCCTATTGGCAAACGCACGGTATCCAACTCGCCTGCCATGTCGCCGACTGGCAACGGGTCCGGCGCGCGGTCAACGGCGGATTGAACGGCTGGAATGATTTCATCGGTTGTGTCAACCGGCTGATTCCGCTGGCGTGATGCCATGTCACATTCAAACCCACTATGAAAGGATAAAAACTATGACTACGACCCAGCCTCCGCAATGGCGCAAACTCCTGATTACCGTGCTCGGACTGATCGCCACGGTGATCGCTGTCCCGCTCGGGACGCAATCGGCGCATGACGCCGGCACGGTGATCATCCAACTGGCCGCCGTCGCGGTCATCTCCGTGGTGAGTATTCTCACCCACGGAAACGTCGATCTCGCCTGGGTACAGCGGCTCTCGCCGGTCATCGATGAAGAGGCCAGACTCGCCAACGCGCTCACGCCAGCACTGGCACCACTGGCGCCGACAGAGACCAGCATCCCGGCGGATATTCCTCCCGCGCCGCTGGCTATTGCGACGCCGGCGGATATCAGTAATGCCGCCGGTACCGCCGTCACCGGCGAGGTGCAGCAACTCGCGCCCGCGTTGCCGCCGGAAATCACCGACCTGCTGCGCACGGCCGTCAACGCGCTGACTGCCGAAGCGCTGGCCAAACTCGCCGCCGGGCAGGATCCGAATATCCGCCGACCGGGCGAAAGCGTTACCCCCGTCGCCGTGGTAAACTCGGGAAACTGACCCCGACCGTCGTGAGCCTGGACACCTCGCGCTATGCCGCGATTGAAAACCAGCTTACCGGCGGTCGCACAGCCAACCAGATGATCGAGGACGCGCTCAAGCGCTGGTATCACTGATGCCGATCATCTCGCGACAGCCTGACCTGCGAACGTGTAAGTAAAACTTACACGTTCGCAGGTTGGCAGGAAACATTATGCCGATCAATGCCAACCAGTTACATCACGACAGCCTGACGGCCGGCGAGCGCTTTGCCGCGCACATCGCCAGCAGTGTCGGCTCACCGAGCTGTTATTATTTGCAGCTTATCTGGACGGTGAGTTGGCTGATGTGGAATCTTTTCGCGCCGTCTCCCCTCCGTTTCGATCCATTGCCGGCCTGCGTGCTGTATCTCCTCATCACTAATATTTTGCAAGGCAACCTCATGCCGCTATTGCTGGTTGCTGCCAACCTGCAAAGCCGCCACGATACCCAACGCGCCGACGCGCTCTATCGGCTGGAGCAGCGCCTGGCCGATGATACCGATGATATCCGCCGTCAGATCGACAGCATCGCCATCGCCTGCCGCCTCTGTACCACCCGCATCCCGCGCGAAGCACTGGAATCGCTCGAATACACCTTCGCCGCTGGCGACCGTCCCGGTCGCACCCTCGCCGACGCCATTACCGCCGATGACCACCTCGCCCACGCCCGCGCCCACCTGGACGCCCTGGCCGCCGGTGACGTGTTTGAGGATCACCTCGCCCACGCCTGCGCCCGGTTGGCGATGGAGATCACCCGGCGCGCGCGGAAATATTGTCAAAAATAGTTACAAAATCACCCCTAAATTTCCTTGACGACACCGTAACACGGTGGTATTATAATCATGTCACCAGCGCGTAAGACCTGAAACCGGAAAATCCGGAAGGCAGCTCAAAAGGAGACAAACATGAAAACCCTATCTCTCCGCAACGAATTCCACGGCACCGAAACTCACATCCGCCTTTCCCAGTTTCCTACCAGCTCACGACATGCGGGATTGTATCGCGTTACGCGCCAACAAGCCCTACGCGCCAAGCGAGCGCTCTGCGGTATTGCAGGATGTGTCTGCGGTGGCGCTTTCGGCGAACGTGGCACACAACCGTGCCCCTTTGAAATTATCAACGAAACTTATGATCACGAATACGTGTTGGAGATACATAAGGAGCCGGAAGTCGATTACTCCTACCTCGCGTAATCGCAGAGTGACTGCCCGGTGACAGCGGGCAGGTAATGCGGCAGGCCGGTCACAAGCCCGGCCACGCAGGGAGGAAAATCAAATGACAGAGGAGTTTACCTTGCGCGACAAGGCGCTATCGCTTCCCCAGGGACACCCGGCGCGCATCGCCTATCGTGATTATAAGCGTAGCCAGGCGAACATTGCGGAAGATATTCGCACGACTGGAAATACTACTTCCAGCGCGGTCGGAGAGTGTGCCACAGAGCAACTCCGGCGTGCCACCGAGAAGGTCGAGGCGGCTATCGCCGCCGGAGAAAATGAGCGTCCAGTGCGGCACCTTGAATATGGAGGCACAAAATGACCAAAGAACTCTACCCTGGCCAATCCGAAATAGTCGCCGGAAAATTGCGGCAAGACGAACTATTACAGCAGGCCGACCGCGAAAAGCTGTCTATAGTCACTGCCCCGGCAGAGCGTCAGATTCTCCTGCGCCGCATCGCGGGGCGCGAGGGGAGTCTATCAACTCGCCGGCGGTATCTCGCATCTCTCACCGGCGACGAATCGGAGGGAGTGAAGGGGCGGCATATCAATATACGGGTCTCTGCCGAGACATATGCCGTCATCGAGGAGGTAGCCCTCACGCGCGGAATGACCATTAGTGCGTATCTGTTGAGCTTGGCGGAGGCAGATCACCGTGCTGCGCGATAGTCTCTGCCACATGTGCGGCACCACGTTTCGCGGCGGGGCCACGGCACGCTATTGCTCGGCGTGTCGCGCGGTCCGCAAGCGGCAGGAAAACGACCTGCATCAGCAACGCGTCCGGCATGGTGAGGTACGGCGGCTCGGAACGCTGGATCGGTGCCAGCGGTGTGGCGATCTCTATACCATCGTCGGACCGCTACAAAAATACTGCAAAACGTGTGCTCCTATCTCTTATCGCGAGCGAGCGAAGGAAAGTACGCACGATTGGTGGTTGCGCGCGCGAGAGCAACGGAATGCCGCCCGGCGTGCGGCGCGGCAGGAACGTTCCCCGCAAATCTGCCCGGAATGCGGGAAGGAGTTCCGGCGTATCGTCAAAGGCGGCGCGCTTTATTGCAGCCCAGCGTGCGGACGAGCGGTCAAATATCGCGCGGCGGCGGAAGTTAAGCGGCGGAAACGGGCGGAATACCGAGCAGTGACGCCGAAGAAGCGAACGGGAAGACCACCCAAAGCGTCTCCTGGTTAAACACCAGGAGACGCTTATATCAGAGGCGAATTTAGGGGCGAAATCCAGATAATATCTGCTATTCCATGATAACCCTAGCTTATAATCCCGCACGATTAGCGATTAATCGGCAGGATAGCTATTCACCATCCTGCGATTTCCACTCACAGGAGATGTATTTTTTCGCTTCTTCCAGGCCAATGCCCTTGGTTTTCATCAGGTAGTCGCTGATGGCCGAGCGAACGGCTTCTTCTGCGAGCAGTGAGCAGTGCATTTTGACCGGCGGCAGGCCGTCGAGGGCTTCCGCGACCGCGCGATTGGTCAGTTGCAGCGCTTCCTGGATGCTCTTCCCTTTGATCATCTCGGTGGAAATGCTGCTGGTAGCGATGGCCGCACCGCAACCGAAGGTCTGGAAGCGCGCATCGACGATGATCTCGTTTTCCACCTTGATGAACATCTTCATGATGTCACCGCAGACCGGGTTGCCGACGGTTCCGATCCCATTGGCATCCGGCATTTCACCGACATTTCGCGGATGCGCGAAATGATCCATCACTTTTTCGCTATACTGTACCATAGTACCCCTCGTTCTTTCCGGCCTTGCCGGCCTTTGCACTAGCAGGAACAGGCCTTGTCCTGTTCATCACCGCTCTGACTCCCGTCGTTACGGATGCACGATCGGGTGCCCCATCAATACCTGATGGGCCTCATTTACCACGCAAGTGGACTCATGGTCGCTGCCGCAGTGCCGGCAGCAGTCGCGCACTGTGCGCTCGTCGCGTAAGGCTGCGAGCATGAAATGCTCCAGCAGGACGAGTAGACGGCTGCGTTCCGCCGCCGGCAACACCTGCAACGCCTCCCGCATCCGCTCGATACGCGCTTCATGGATGGCCCGGACGGCCTGCTCGCCCTCCGGAGTTAAGGTCAATTTGACCAGTCGTCGATCTTCACCGCTTTCACGCCGATCGATCGATCGCTTGCGTACCAACCGGTCCACTAACCGCGTCGCGGAGGGAATGCTGATGCGCAATCCCTCGGAAAGCGCCTTGACGGAACACCCGCCGTGACGATGCACGAACGCCATCGCGTCGAACTGTGCCGGCGTCAGATCGCCTCCCGTGGTCTCGGCAATCAACCGTTCGGTCAATACCGCGGACGAATACGCGCCGAACAACTCAACCATACGTTCGAGTTGATCCCGTATTGCCTGCCCATCTCCCGATTGTTGTTCCATATTCATTACCTATGCTAAATATTAGCGTATTAAACCTGGCGGTGTCAAATACCCCTGTAGCACAATGAGAGCGCTGTTGTGCAGGTACGATGTGATCTGTGGGGCATGTGTCATGCGATGCGGTTTTGGCGTTGTGTCCGACTCGACTGAGACACCCAAACCCAACGATTGTTCATGGCAAATGACCAATTAACCGCCTGTTGCAGCAGGGATTTTATTTATTGTTGGCGTATAAAGTGTGAGAATTTTCTCTGACCTCAGTTGAGAAGGATCACAAAAGGAGCAGAACCATGGCCGAGGAGCGTATTATGCCGCAATTGGTAATGCGACGCGCGCATTTGCAGGGATTGCCGCCGGTCGAATTGCCGGCGGGATATACCTTGCGCACCAGTCGCGCGGGCGATGGCGCGGCATGGGCGCTTATTCTCAATGAATCGTTCGGCGGCGAACGGACTATTGAGGATTTTCAGGCGATCATGGTCAACGACCCGGCTTACCGCGCGGACCGTATCTTCTTCATCTGCGATCCCGACGGCTATCCCTGCGCAACGGCCAGTGCCTATCGCAGTGCGGGGTGGGGGGAGCAGGTCGGCTTTGTACATTATGTCGCCTGCCGTCCCGCTCACCTGGGAAAACGGCTGGGCTTATTGGTCAGTCTGGCGGTGTTGCATAAATTCGTGGAGGAAGGTTGCAGTGAATCGGTACTATTCACCGATGATTACCGCCTCCCGGCGATCAAAACCTATCTGCGGCTGCAGTTTCATCCGCTGATTGTCCATGAAAATCAACCTGAACGCTGGCGCCTCCTCTTTGACATCCTGGGGCAACCGGAAGGCATGCAGACGCTGGAAATGCGGATGGTGCCCTAACCCAGCTCTCCGGTTACACCGTCCGAACTGGCCGATTTACCGCCGTTGCACGGAAAAGTGGGGGTAAATTGTGCGACAAGCACAAAAAATTTTCCGTAAAGACTTGCCAGAATCCACCACAATACGGTACAGTTAGTCGGCAAAAGGTATTGATCAGGGGGCGGTCGACAATATTTGAAGTCCCGATCCATCGGGATGCGGCCTTGAATGGCCGGAGTAAGCATGAGCCGTCGCATCGCACGCAGGCGGATGTAAAAGCGAATACCAACCCCAGGAAGTTCCTGGCCGTGAACCCAACGGTTCACAAACTACTTTTTGAGAGGGCATAGAGCATGGCAGAGCAGGACGGTATGACGCAGGCGCGGGTGGCTTCGCGGGATGACTCCGCAAAGACATCGCAACCGAGCGAGGCGCTGGAAGCCGAAGTTGGCTACCAGAGCATGGAAGAATTACTTGAGCAGGAAGTTGGTTTCCTCGGTCTCAAGATGGGTGACATCGTCATCGGCACCGTCGAGCGGATCGACGAGCATGGTGCGCTGGTGAATGTCGGGGCAAAGTCGGAAGGCCTGGTGCCGCCGGAGGAATTAGGCGCGCGCAACAACGAGATCAACGTGGGTGACGAAATCGCCGTCTACGTGGTCGATAATGGGTCGCGCGGCAACATTATTCTGTCGAAGAAGAAGGCCGATTACGAGCGCGCCTGGCACAGCATCATCAAAGCGTTCGAAGAAGGCGATACGTTGACGGCGATGGTGATCGATCGGGTCAAAGGTGGCCTGGTAGTCGATCTCGGCATGCGCGGGTTCTTGCCGGCGTCTCACGTGGCGACGAAGAACATCAATGCGCTGGATCGCTTCGTCGGCCAATCCATCCGCTTGAAAGTGATCGAGGTGGATCGCAACCGCAAGCGCGTGGTGGTGTCGCAGAAGCGCGCCGTGGAAGACGAGAAGAAGATTCGACGCGATCTGACGGTGACGACGCTCGAAGAAGGGCAAATTCGTCGCGGTGTCGTGCGTCGGGTAACCGATTACGGCGCTTTCGTCGACCTGGGCGGCATTGACGGTTTGTTGCACGTGACCGAGATGTCCTGGGGACGCGTCAATCATCCGTCCGACATTGTCAAGCCGGGACAGAAGATCGACGTGATGGTGCTGAAATACGACGTCGAAAACGAGAAGATTTCGCTCGGGTTGAAGCAGATTCTTCCCGATCCCTGGCAGCACATCGATCAGTTCTACGCGGTCGGTGACGAGGTGGATGGCACGGTCACCCGCTTGGTGCCCTTCGGCGCGTTTGTCGCGCTCGATCATGGCATCGAAGGGATTATCCCCAACAACGAACTGGCCGATCAGCGCATCCGCAAGCCGGACGATATTGTCGCGATTAACCAGAAGATTCGCGTGCGCATCATCAATATCCGTCCGCCGGAACGCCGCATGACCCTCAGTCTGCGCCAGATCTTCGCGCCGGATGAAGAAGAGAACGTAGGCTACACGCCGCGCCGCGCTCCGTCCGCCGGCATGACCATCGGCGAGATGGTCGGCGATGTCTTCGCTGAAGAGCCGGAAGACGAGTATGTAATGAGCGACGATGCCGTCATGTATGACGAGCCGGTAGCCATTCCGGTAGCCGAGACGGTTGAAGAAGTCGTTGAAGCAGCGGTGGAAGAGTCGGGAGAAGCCGCGGAAACCCCGGAAACGAAAGCTGAGAAGGGGTAAGCGATGATCACCGTCGGGCTCACCGGGGGCATCGCCAGCGGGAAATCGCTGGTAACCTCCTTCCTGCGTGAACTCGCGGTACCCGTCATCGATACTGATGAACTTGCCAGGCAGGTAGTGGCGATAGGCCAGCCTGCCTGGCTGCGTTTACGGGAGGAATTCGGCGACGCCTATTTCCTACCGGACAGTCACCTCGACCGTGCCGCGCTCGCGCGTCATGTCTTCGCCGATCCCGCCGCGCGTCTGCGCCTGGAAGCCATCACCCATCCGGCAATCTTCAGCGAAGTCGAACGTTGCCTCACCGCTTTTCGCCACGCACCTACGCCGCCGCCGCTCGTAGTGGTGGTCGTGCCGTTGCTCTTTGAAGTCCACGCCGAGTGCCACTTCGATCGCATCGCGGTCGTCTATGCCACCCCGGAACAACAGCGCACTCGCTTGATTCAGCTCCGCCACTACACCCCGGAGGAAGCCGACGCTCGCATGGCCGCACAATGGCCCCTCGAAGAGAAGCTGCACCGGGCGGATATCCGCCTCGACAACAGCGGAACCATCGAGCAGACGCATGCACAGGTGGTGGAGATGGTGACGGGGCTGTCCGAACAGTAGCCGGAACGGTTACGCTTTTAAAGCTGGGGTGTTGATGGTGGTTGCGACCGGTGTCTGGAAGGGTGTGAGCGCAGCGAGCCCCGCGGGGTAGCCTCTCACCTGGCGGGGGACTCACTGCGCTCACACCCTCATAAGAAACCAATTCCCCACTCATAAATGGGGCTTGCGTTTACAACGGTACGAAGCCCCATTTATGGGGCGTATCTCAATAGCCTGGCGGTTGACCGCCAGGAGGCGGTAAGGCTGTTGCATGGTTTCTTACCACTCAACCCCGGCTCTGCCGGATATCGGACTTCCTAACACCTTTTGACTCAGACCCGCACCTTTGGCTTATGCCCACCAACAGCTTCCAGCAGACATCACTCTTCCGCCAGCAAATGTCCCAGCTTCTCGCGTTTGGTCTGCAAGTAGCGGGCGTTGTGGGGATTGGACGGCAGGCGGATGGGGATGGCTTCGACGATTTCCAGTCCGTAGCCTTCCAGGCCAACGATTTTGCGCGGGTTATTGGTAAGCAGGCGGAGTTGGCGCAAACCCAGATCGGCCAATATCTGTGCGCCGATGCCGTAATCGCGCAAGTCGGCGGGGAAGCCCAGCATCTCGTTCGCCTCGACGGTATCCGCGCCCTTATCCTGCAGTGCATACGCGCGCAGCTTGTTAGCCAACCCGATCCCACGGCCTTCCTGGTCGATGTAGAGCAGCACGCCTTTCCCGGCCTCCTGGATCATCGCCATCGCCAGTTCCAACTGCTCGCCACAGTCGCAGCGCAGGCTGTGAAACACGTCGCCGGTAAGGCAACTGGAGTGCACGCGTACCAATGTTGGCTCCGCATCTACCTCGCCGAAGACCAGCGCCAGATAGGGACGCTCATCGATCGAGCTTGAATAACAGATGGCGCGGAATTGCCCATAGCGGGTGGGAAGCACCGTCTCGACCACCCGATTGATCAGGCGCTCGTGCTGATGCCGGTAAGCGATGATGGAACGCACGGTGATGAGGCGCAGAGCGTGTTGGCGGGCAAATTGCTCTAATTCCGGCCGGCGTGCCATGGTGCCGTCATCATTGATAATCTCGCAGATCACGCCCACCGGCGCCAGGCCGGCTAACCGGCAGAGATCGACCGCGGCCTCGGTGTGACCGGCGCGCTGCAACACCCCGCCCTGGCTGGCGACCAGCGGGAAAAGGTGTCCCGGGCGGACGAGATCCTGCGCGTCGGCGGCGGGATCGGCCAGCACGCGCACGGTGCGGCAGCGATCGGCGGCAGAGATACCGGTAGTCACCCCGCTGCGGGCATCCACCGACACGGTGAACGCGGTACAGTGCGCCTCTTGATTGCGGGCGACCATCGGCGGCAAGCCCAGCAGATCCGCCCGCTGGCGGGTTATCGGCACGCAAATCAAGCCGCGTGCCTCGCGCATCATCAGGTTCAGGATTTCCGGCGTCGCCAGTTGGGCGGCGACAATCAAATCGCCTTCATTTTCGCGCGCGCCGTCATCGGTGACGATCACGCACTTGCCCGCCGCCAAATCCGCCAGCGCCCCATCCACATCAGAACGCGAAATAGTACTCTCATCGATTTGCTGGTTGTAATCTGTCATCATGCGTATCTCTCCCGGCACGTGGTGCCGCGTCTTTAGCGGCTGTTTGAAAAGTACCGGTGTCGGAATGCAGAGGCGATATTTAGTTCTCCGACCGCCTGCGTCTGTCTTCCGCAAGGCGCCTTTCCTGAGTCATATGCGGACATATTACGCAGGGAAGGCAACGCCGCGGGGGACAGACGCAGGCGGTCGGAGACCTAAAAAGCGTCCAGCAGGCCGGTACCGAGACTTTTCAAACAGCCTCTTACGTTATACTCGAATGCCGACGGAAAGGCAAGCGGGATGTGAAGTTTGGGAGGATAGGAGGATCGGAATTTGAGGGTGGGGGAGTCGCAGCTTAATTGGATATTTTAAATCTTTACGTCTTTCCGTGAGAGCAAATAATGTTTCACGCAAAGGTGCAAAAAGGCAGATACGCCAGATAATTATAACAGGTTTATTAGTTCTTCAACGCTGATGCCAGCCTGACGTAAAATGGCACGTAATGTTCCCCTATCTAACACATCGTGATCAGGCACTACAACCTGTGCGAATGGGTCTAGCCGGCGAAAAATCATGTGACTACCTTCCTGACGTTTGAGGAGGAAGTCTTTCTTCTCCAGTACCTTTTGACACTGACGACCTGATATAACCGGTAATTTGCTCATACCGCCACCAGAAGCGTATCAAAATGCTCCTCCGGGACGGGAAGATGGTCAGATTCGAGCGCGGTAATATAACCACGGATTGCTTCCTTGATATTCGTGATTGCCTCTTCCCGTGTCTTTCCCTGACTGATGCAGCCAGGTAAGCTCGGACATTCCGCGACCCAATAACCGTCTTCCCCGGCGGTAATCACAACCTGACGCATATTGACTCCTTTCTTTCGACTTGTATCTTAAAGTATTCCCCATCTGTGGTTGCTGTCAACATTACCATTCTGAATAAGTGAAGTTGTCGATGATCAAAGATATACGGTAAAACAGCCGCTTGCGTCCCGCGCAACTTTCGTCGGTTCGCGGTGTATATATAAGTGGTTCTGCAATAAAGGAGAGACGGCTATGCGCTCGGTACGAGATCGCAAATATGCGGGCTTCACGCTAATCGAGTTATTGGTAGTGATTGCCATCATCGCGGTGTTGGCGGCGATTCTGTTTCCGGTCTTCGCGAAAGCGCGCGAGAAAGCCAAGCAGACAACCTGCGTCAACAATCAACGGCAACTGGTAACCAGCGTGCTGATCTACGTCCAGGATAATGACGAACAATTTCCCGGCGCTGGCCTGGGCGCGGTAGCGGGCATGCAGAAGGTTATCTGCCCGAATAATAAGGATAAAACCACGTCCGGCTATGGCATGAATGCGTTTCTGGTGGGCAAAGTGTTGCCGGATGTGCATCGCCCGACGAATGTGATCATGGTCGCTGATGCGGCAGCGTCGTTGACGATCACCGCCGACCTGAACCGGCATAATTACGGAGCCATCGTCAGTCGCGTCGATGGTTCCAGCCTGTGGGTACAGGGTAATGCCCTCTTCTCCGCCGGACGCTTCGCCATCGGCGCATTCCCGCTGGCGCTGCCGAATACCGTCATCGGCCCACCCACCGGCTTCCTTCCGGCTCCCACCGGTTCCGGCGGATCGGCGGAAATCACCCAATTCGCCATTGCCGGACCATATGGGCCGTATGATCCCACCAACGTGAACGGGGACAACGCCGACGCCGCTACTGAAGTGAGCATCGATTATATCAATGAAGCCGGCGTCCGCGCCCTATATGCGGATGAGTCGCCGGTTCCCGGTGACAATGCACCGAACGCGAATGATATCACCGCGAGTGATACCCCATACAAAACCGGACCACTGGTCCTCTTCAACAAATGGGCCGTTCCCATGAAGCCTTCCACGATTTCCGGCAGCACCGGCGCCACGGGTTCCTACGCGCTGCAGGACAATTACAATGCGCAATTCGCGCACTGCACGACGTATGGCGCGGGGTATGTCTATGTCGCCGCCACCGCCACCGCGTTTACCACCAAACTCTACTGGTATAACGACGACTGCGGCATCATCTGGCTCAACGGCGCGGAAGTGGCCCGCAATACCAGTTGGGGGGCCGGCACCTCGGCTTGCGCCGCCAGTCCCACCGTCACCTTCCAACCGGGTCTCAACTATCTGCTGATCAAAAACACCGATGGACAAGCCGGCGCAAAATTCAAGCTCAATCTCGATATCCCCGTCTATTTCAGCGCGAAGTTGCAATAGGTGGGCGTGTTAATACGGCGGACAGAAAGCTTACGGCTTCCGTGTAAAGTGGTCAGGTGTCTGTCTCTGTTCAGTAGGATGTGCGCTGCTTTAATAGGCGTGAGCAAGTTTGTGGAAGGATGTGAGCGCCGTGAGTCCTGCCCCGCCGGTGGTTGAGTAGGACACGGATGGCCATATCGAAACCACCGGCGGGGCAGGACTCGCGGCGCTCACACCCTCATCAGAAACCAATTCCCCACCCCGGCATAAATGCCGGGGCTATTGAGATACGCCCCATAAATGGGGCTTACGTTTACCTCCGTAAGAAGCCCCATTTATGGGGCGTATCTCAATAGCCTGGCGGTTGACCGCCAGGAGGCGGTAAGGCTGATGCAAGGTTTCTTACCACTCAACCCCGCTCCGCCAGGTCGTAGACTTCCAATCACAGGGTATATTCTGCTGCTTAAAACCGTAAATCCCGCTCTCCGGCGTGGATGCGAACCAGGAACTGGCGCGTCTTTTCACGGATTGTCTCGTTGGGAATGCTGTCCAGTTCGCGGGCAATGACTTGTTCACCCAGCGCGCGCACGGCGTCATCGCCGTAATCGTTCAGGTATTCCTGCAGGGTGAGAATGGCGTTGGGCTGGCAAACGTTGGCGATCTGGCCGGATTTCGCCAGTTTCATGAACCGATCGCCGGTGCGGCCTTCGCGATAGCAGGCGGTGCAGTAGCTGGGAATATGTCCTGCCGTGATCAGGTCAGTAATCATCTCCATCGGCGAACGGTGATCCTGCGGCTCGAATTGCGCAGTCGGTTCGTCGAAGCCCAGTTTGTTGCTCTCCGCATAGCCGCCGACACCGGTGCAGGAGCCGGCGCTCACCTGCGAAATCCCCACCGCAATCACCTCGTCCCGGTATCCGCGCGGTTCGCGCGTGGAGAGCAGCATGCCGGTGTAGGGCACCGCCAGTCGCAGCACGGCGACGATCTTCTTGAAATCCGCATCGGAGACGAGATAGGGGAAATCCTGGGCCGCGACGCCCGCCGCGGAGCGGATGCGCGGCACTGAGAGAGTATGCGGACCGACACCCAGCGCCGCTTCCAGATGTTCGGCGTGCATCAACATCCCCACGGTGTCATATTTCCAGTCATATAGCCCATAGAGCACGCCCAGTCCGACGTCATCGATGCCGGCGGTCATCGCGCGGTCATGCGCTTCGGTGTGCCAGGCGTAATCGTGCTTGGGGCCGGCAGGATGCACCCGTGCATACGTCGGTTGGTGGTACGTTTCCTGGAAGAGCACGTAGGTGCCGATACCGGCATCTTTCAGCCGGCGATAATTCTCGACCGTGGTGGCCGCGATATTGATATTCACGCGGCGAATGGCGCCGTTGTCGCATTTGAGCGCGTAGATGGTGTGAATGCATTCGAGGATATACTCGATCGGGCAATTGCGCGGGTCTTCCCCGGCTTCCAGCGCCAACCGTTTATGCCCCATCTGCTCTAGCACCCGGACTTCTTCCGCCACCTCTTGTTGTGTAAGTTTACGCCGCGGCATGCACTGCCCGGCATGGTAGCCGCAGTAAGTGCAACGGTTGACGCAATAGTCGGAGAGATAGAGGGGGGCGAACATCACGATGCGCCGCCCATAAATGTGCTCTTTCACCCGGCGCGCCAGCGCGAAGATTTCCTCTAACGCAGCGGCATCGACGACTTCCAGCAGCACCGCGGCTTCGCGGTGCGTCAGGCCCTGAAAGCCGGCCGCTTTTTCCAATAACGCGCCGACGAGCGCCGGGTCGCCGGCTTGCGCGCGCGCGTGTTCCAGGGTCGCGACGATTTCGTCGTGATCGATGAAGGTACCGGCAGCGGTAGCAGTGGGGTCATACATCGGATTGTCCTTCTTTCGTCAACGCCGTCTTCACCGACACCTGGCGAATCCGTCCCAGTTTGCCGGTCAACGCGCTGATCTCGTCGGTGGTGCCATCGACCATCACGGCAATGATCGATACGCCGCGCTCGCGATAGGGGATGCCCATCCGGCCGATAATGATGCCGGCGCAGTCGTGCAACACGCCGTTGATCTCTTCCGCGGCGCCGAGATGCTCGACCACAATGCCGATCACGCCCAGACGTTTGTGCATAAAAAAACCCCTTCACGTAAAGACGCGAAAGGGTGTCAGTAGCATAATCGCTCTTGCCACGCAATGCGCGCCTTCCCGCTCGGAGCGATCGCAGCCGGAGTTCTTCAACCGGCTGCCAGCCTTACGGTTAGGTCTAGTACCTACCGACAGCGGAATAAAATCCCGCTGTCCGTTGCTGATATTGTACCGAATGCGAATCAGCCCGTCAAACAGGATGGAAATGCATCGTAGAAGAAAATTCAATCGCCAGATGCCATATGCTATAATGCCGGCATGCGTTTGCTTCGCATGATAGCGCCGGCGATTCCCTATCTTGCCGTCATGATCGGCTTATATGCCTTGCACAGCGCCTGGGTGGCCATGGTGGGCTATCATCTGGGGATGATCGGCGTGCTCTGTCTCTGTCGCGGCTGGCGGTTTGCGCGGATGCGTATTTCGCCGGCGCTGCGCGGGTGGTTGCTCGTCGCGGCGTTGGTGGGGTTGAGTGTTGGGGGAGGCATTTACCTCTGCTGGCCGCTATTGGGATCACCCGATCTGCTTCGTGCCGCGCTGTCGCGCATCGGCATCGCGCCGGCGACCTGGCCGCTCTTCATCCTTTACTTTTGCGCGGTGAATCCCTGGTTGGAAGAATTCTTCTGGCGCGGCTATTTGCACGATGCCGCGCGCGGCGTCACCCTCAACGACCTGCTCTTTGCCGGCTATCATCTGCTGGTGCTGATCATGTTTTTCGCCTGGCCGTGGCTGGTTCTCACCCTGGTGCTGCTCACCGCTTCAGCATGGACCTGGCGGCAAGTGAACCGCGTAAGTGACAGCATGTTGCTCTCGACGATCTGTCATCTATTTGCCGATGCCGGCATTCTGCTGACGGTCTGGGCATTGGTGCGATAGCACGGCCTGACAAATGTCGGGTGGGCTAATATTACAACTGCCGATGCTGAAAAAATAACCCAACCGCTCAATAATGCACCAACTCGTTCGTAGTGAACCACGCAGCGCAGCGGAGTAGTGGCGGTCGCCGCGAAAGTGAATACCTCACGGGATGCCCTAAAGAAAGGTATCGTCGCCTGCGCCCGTCACGGTGCTCACACCCGCTTACAAATTCAAATACAACTTCCCGATCTCCCAGAGTAGCAGCACCCCGAGTAACGACATGATCATGGTATGTTCGCCGAGTTTCCGATCCAGCGGGATGGGGGACAGCAGGTGTCTGATGGCCAGGAATACTCCGACCGGCGGGAGAAACAGCGCGAGCAGCGTGAAGGTATTGTATTGGAGGTGATGATACGCCTGCAGCTTGGAAACGCTGGATTCGGAGATGACTTCCATTGGACCGGAAAAATTGGTATCCAGTTCAGTGAATACACCGAGATGGCGTTGGCGCTCGCAATAGGCGCAGGCTCTGGTGAACGACTGAATCGTTCGTCCGCACTGTCGGCAAATCATCGGCATTCCTCCTGTTTTCATCGCTTGCCTTCAAGTCCGTCCATCAGGTGTGCATCTCCGCTGACGGTTGGCCAATTGCCGGTGGATATCCGGCCCTTGATAATAGAAGAGAATATACCGATTGCTCTGATGAAAAACATGACCGCACGCCGAAAGTGCGTCTATACTATCTATTCCCCATACGTGCCGTTATTATGCCAGATAGTATCGGCGATGAATCAGGAAATCTGTCGATTATTTCGTCCCCGATGGCGTGGAATTGTCCATTACGCGCAGCATCTCTCGCTGCGCGCAGGGAATGATGCCCGGGGGGACCGCAATGGTAAGCAATTACGAGGTAGCCCGCATCTTTAATACGATCGCCCTCGCGCTGGAATTGCGGAAGGAAGATCCCTACCGTATTCACGCCTATCGGCAGGCTGCGCGCACAATACTGGAAGCGAATGAACCACTGTCTCAAATTCGCAAGCGCGGGGAGTTGCGCGCACTGCCGGGCATCGGCGAATCGCTGGCGGCGAAGATCGAAGAATTGCTCGACACCGGTCATCTGCGCCAATATGATGAGTTGATTGCGGCGTTTCCCCCTGGTGTGATGGCCTTGATGAGTGTGCCCGGCATCGGCCCGCGCACGGCGGAGACGCTCTACCGTACGTTGGGCATCGAAAATGTCGATGAACTGGAACGCGCCGCGCAGGAACATCGCATTCGGTCAATACGCGGATTCGGGGAGAAGACCGAGCGTAATATCCTGGAGAATATCGCCCGCATGCGTCGCCAACGCGCCCGCATCCCGCTTGCGCGCGCGTATCCGCTGGCACAGGAGATTATCAGTCTGTTGCGGGAGCAAGCGCCGGTCACCGCGATCGAAATGGCCGGCAGTCTGCGGCGCATGAAAGAGGATATCGGCGATATCGATATACTCGTCTCCTCCGACGATCCCGATGCCGTGATGCACGCGGTGACGCGTTTGCCGATGGCGGCGCGCGTGCTGCTCACCGGCAGCACGAAAACCAGCATTCTTACCGAAATGGATCTCCAGGTCGATGTGCGGGTGATCGAGCCGGAGAGCTTCGGCGCCGCGCTGCAATATTTCACCGGCTCCAAGGAACACAACATCAAGCTGCGCACCATCGGCGTGCGCAAAGGCTTCAAATTAAGCGAATATGGCATCTTTCGCACGGCCAGCGGTGAACGCATCGGTGGGCGTGATGAGGAAGACATGTATCGCCCATTAGGCATCCTGATGTATCCCCCGGAGTTGCGCGAGGATCGTGGCGAAATCGAGTTGGGGATGGTCGGTAAACGACCCGCGGTGGTGGCGTTGGCCGACTTGCGCGGCGATTTGCACGCCCATACCGATTGGAGCGACGGGCGCGTCTCGATTCGCGAGATGGCGCTGGCCGCGCGCGCGCACGGCTTATCCTACCTGGCCATCAGCGACCATTCCATCGCGCGCGGCATTGCGCACGGATTGTCTCCCGAACGTTTTCGCCAACAGATGCGCGAGATTCGGCAGGTGAACGCCGAACTGAAAGGCATCAGGCTGCTCTGCGCCGGTGAGATCGATATCCGTCGCGACGGTTCGTTGGATGCGCCGGATGATCTGCTGGCGGAATTGGACCTGTGCGTCGGCTCCGTGCATTCGTCGTTCAACCTACCGCGCGAGGAGCAAACGGCACGGTTGATCCGCGCCATCGCCCATCCTTATCTGGATATAATCGGGCATCCCACCGGTCGTCTCGTCGGCGCGCGCGATCCGATCGATCTGGAGATGGATGTGGTCATGCACGCCGCTTCCCAATACGGGGTGGCGATGGAGATCAATGCCTGGCCGGAGCGGTTGGATTTGAACGATCAGCATATCATGCTGGCGCGCGAGCATGGGGTGGAATTGGTGATCGATTCCGACGCGCATGCGCCGGAGCATTTTGATAACCTGTTTTTCGGTGTGGCCACCGCGCGGCGCGGCTGGGCACAGCCCTCCGACGTGCTGAATACCCTTCCGTTGCCCCAGTTTCTATTGCGTATGCGAAGAAATCGGCTGCAGAAGGCGGCCTGATGCTGGAACTAATCACCGGAGAGCAAGGATAAGCGTTACCGAAGAGGCGTAAAACGACTGTCGCGCGTGCTGGTTTGGCATTGTCACCCGGGGTGGCTAATCGGAAGCAGTACGCCACCGGGATAATGGGCTTGTCACGGATTGTTCGTTTTGTCCGCCGGCAGATGCAGACTCGAGGTGGCGTGTTGAACTTGCGCGTAAGTGGATTTCACCGTACCACTGAGATGATCGATCTTCTTCCGGGTTTCCTGGTAACGGTGGGTGGCCGCGGAAAGGCGGTTGCATTGTGTTTCGATGGCGAGTTCCCAATGGGTCATCGTCGCCTGGCAGGTATGAAAACCACGCTGGTAACCGGCAGCCACGGCGTCCCACTGTCCCGACAAACCGACGACCACTTTTTCCTTGCGCAGCCGCTGCACATCGTTCCGCAGTGGGGTCGCGTCAGGACGAGACTTCGGGGAAAGCGCGCGCACCGGCGCCCACGGACCATACTTCTCCGTAGATGTATGCTCGAGCTGCGCCCCGTCGAAGCGAAAATAGCGTAAGCCATGCTGCAACGCGTCCGGCGCCGTGACCGCCTGGCCGGCGGACGACCAGCACAGGATCCCGCTCAGCAGCGCCAATGCCAGCATAAATCGCAATTGCATCCTCAACCCCACGCATCGCATGTCGGCACCACGCTTGGCAACAGCAACACCGATGCTTAATATATGTTATTCCACATAATAACGTCGGATATGCAAACAGACCCGGGTTGTTTAGCGTTGGGCGTTGGGAGACAGATACGTCAGACCTGTCAGCCCAGTCGGACCGGTCCGACTGGGCTGACACCTGACACCTGACACCTGACACCTGACACCTGACACCTGACACCTGACACCTGACACCTGACACCTGACACCTGACACCTGACACCAATTAATGCACATTCATCCTCATGTCGGAAGATTGACGTGTCTGGGCGATATGTGGCGCGAGCGGATGGATATATTACCCAGGGAGGTGGGAAACTGATGGCGATGGATTTACGCGATTATTTCCGTTTGCGGGTTTCTGAACTGCTGGTGATGGAGCGCGAAATCTGGCTGTTGACGAATGCCATGGCGCAAGAATGCCAGGCACCGGCGCTGCGCGAGATGCTCACGCGTCACAGCGATCCCACACGGCAGCGCATCAGTAATCTCGAACAGGTAGCCGATCGGCTGGGCGGAGTGATCGGCCCGCAGGAGCACCCGATCACCCAGGCGATGATCCGCACGCACCGGCAATTCATGGAGACGAATCCACCGGCGCCGCTGATCGATATCCAGCATGCCCTTACCAGCGAGGAGGTCGCACATTGGGAAGAAGCGATCTACAACGGCTTGCTGATGCTGGCGCGCCTACTCGGTGAATATGAGATCGTGCCGTTGCTGGAACAGAATTTGCTCAATGAGGAACACCTGCGCGCGAAAGACGAAGGCATGCTGCCGACACTGATCTCCGATCTCAGCGCGCAATTGCGCCGCGCGGCGTGAGCGGAATAGACGCAAATCGCTGTTTCTCAACTCAGTCTACGGCATGGATACCGGGATTCTGCAACAGGTTGCTAGCCACGTCCTTCGGGGCGTGGCTACGTCCCGAATATTTCGTTCTCCGGAAGGTTTTTCCGCTTGTCTGGCAAAGAAAAAGATCATCTGCTTTGAAAGGATCTGATCATGAGCCAGACTTCCACGCCGGCGGCCACCGTAACCGCGGCATATATCGAAAGCCCGTTTCAACTGTCCTACCGGCAAGTGTCGTTGCCGTCGCCTGGACCGGGTGAATTATTGCTGGATGTCCTTGCCTGCGGAATCTGCGGGTTTGATATGGAGATAGCCGCGCAATTGGCAAAGAAACCCCAGGCGTTCGGCCATGAGATATGCGGCATCGTGCGCGAAGTGGGCGCCGGCGTGTGGCATGTGAAACCCGGCGACCAGGTGGTACTGGAGTCCGCTTCCTTCTGTTGCGAATGCGATCTCTGCCGCAATGCCCGTGTGGACCTGTGCAACAAAGCGCCCGGATTCTGGTCGCGACCGTCGATGGGGTTCTCCGAAACGATGGTGCTGCCGGCGCGCAATGCCGTGCCCGCGCCGAACATCGATCCGGAAACCGCCGCGCTGGCCGAGCCGTGCGGGGTCGCGGTGGATATGATCAAAGTGGCGGAAATTGGCCTCACCGACCGCGTGCTGGTAGTCGGCACCGGGGCGATCGGGTTGATGGCGCTGGCCATTGCCCGGCATCGCACCACCGGCGTGGTGGTGGCGGCAAACCGCTCTGCCGGCAAGCTGGACATTGCCAAACGGCTGGGTGCCGATGCGGTCGTGAGCCTCAAGGAAACCCCGCTGGCTGAATGCGGCAAACCCTATGGCGGCTTCGATAAAGTGCTGGTCACCACCCCCCCGCACACGCTGCCCGATTCACTCACCGCCGCCGCCTATGGCGGCTACGTCGTCTACATCGGCTTCGATTGGGGACCGGGTGGGGTGATCTCGCTGGACACCACCGCCATGCACGCCGGCAAAAAGCAACTCCGCTCGTCCTTCGCTTCGCCTGCCGTCTATCTGCCCGAAGCGCTGCACCTGCTCCGCACCGGCGCCGTGCCGTCGCAAGAGATCATCTCTCACCGCTACCCGCTCAGCCGCCTGGGCGAAGCGATCACGCTGGTGCATGAAAATCACGATGCCACCCGAAAAGTGATGATCATTCCGGATGCGAAGTTTACGGAAAGGTAGGCGAGTTGTCTGAACGGTGATTCGTGTGATTAACTGATTACCATGATTGTCTCTTGTCTGGGTGAGAAAATCATGGTAATCAGTTAATCATGCGAATCATGGTTCGGACAGCTTCCATTTTGCCTTTGAATAATGACATCGCATGAATCACCGTCTGATCTGAAGAGTGAAAAAAATGATACCAGCACGAATAATACGCCTAATCCACTGGTGATACACTCGATAATATGCATATCGTTTGACGCGGGTGAATGGTCAAGGAAAAGGTAATAGAACGAGAACCCAATCATAAAAAGACCAAAACTTGTGGTCACAGCCGGGCCGATGACGCGTTTCGATGCTTGTGCGGATTTCTGCTTGTTTGTGGTAAATCGTTCGACTCGCAAGATATTGACTGCACAACGATCCTTGCAAGAAACCTTCCCAACGCTCTCGTCGCAGCAGTCATGGCATAACGGTTGCCGGCAACGAACACAGAAAGCAACAGCCTCGCGATCAGGATGTGTTTGACAATTCATCGTGGCTTTTCCAATCGCTTTGGTCGTTTTGCATGTTCCCATGCATTTAGTGCAATCTGAAGAAAATATGTGCCGATAAAGCAAATAGGCATTACGACGATACTTATCATGCATTGAAACACAATCGCATAATATGTCCAGTGGAAGCGACTATCGAGTTCACCGAAAACCCAGGATACGCATCCGAGAAGGCCAATTACTCCGAATAATATCAGCAAGCGTTTTTTCTGATTGGGAGATAATAGGTCGCCGTCGTTCATGGCTTCAACGAAGTGTTCGCATCGGTTCGCGCAGGCAATGCGATCGTTGGCGACAGCAATCGCGCATGCGGCGCACAGCCCGCGCCCGCAGTGAGAGCACACGGCCACGACATTGCTTTCCGGATGGTTAAAGCACTTCACCTGTCGCTCCCAACTCGCTGCCGGTTTAGTAAATATGCCAGAATAAGCAATGTCAACATGGAGCCACCAATACCGAATTCAACAAACATTCGCATAGGCGCTGGTTTGACAAACTCATGCGTGAAGCCCATCGCGACTAGCAAGGCTGCGAAAAGCGACATGACAACCCACAGCTGAGTGAACAGGGATAATTCACGTCGTGGTTGGAGGTATTGGCGGATCTTTAATCCCGAACGGATACGCCTTCGACGCTCCCCGCTGGAAGACAGGAGCAACACAACGTGTCGTTCACAGCGATTTCTGCAAGCCAATCCGCGCGTATATTCCATAGCGCATTCGGCACAAAGACCTCTATTACAGTAGTAACAAAGGCCGACAGCTTCCGTTTCCTGGTGATAGAAGCATTTCATGATGGCATCCCGTTGTTCAACGTCTGCGATGGCGTGAGATATACAGCCTCAACATGGCAAAAATGGGACATAGCAGGTAGATGAATCCGGCGAAAATAATAGAGTATCCCCATCCGTCGTGAAGAAAAAGAATGTCAGGAATGCTCCAGGATAAGAGTAATAGTCCAATAACCAAAAAAAGATAGGATATTGATTGCCGGTTTATTTCGATAGCTCGGACCGATTCTTCTGTGGGCATACTTGCTTCATCCGTCGCCACATCCTGCTCGCACTCTCCCGGGCAAGCGAGTGAGTGGCCGACCGGCCGCGCGCATTCCACGCACAGACCGCGATGACAACTGCCGCATAAGCCGACCGCTTCTCGCTCGTGATGATGGGCGCAAATCATCAGCCACAACTCCGTACCGGTTCAAACTGCTCTCCAAACTCCCGGAACCGCGCCAACACCTGCTCGCGCGAAGCGGTGCCGGTGACGCCGATCTGCTGGACGGTGATCGAGGCAACCAGGTTGCCGATGACGGCAGCCTCTTCCGGCGTGGCGCCGGCGCAGAGTGCCAGCGCAAGGCCGGCGATGGTGCTGTCGCCGGCGCCGCAGATGTCGATAGGGCCGGTCTGCCGCAAGGTGGGAATATGGGACACCGCGTCGGCGATGGCCAGCATGCCGTCTTCGGCAAGGGTGAGGAAGGCGGGACGGCCATTGCGCGCAACCAGTTGCTGCCCGATGGCGATGGCCTCCTCGATACTGATCGGCGACTCTGTTTCGTACCCGTGCAGCGCGAGATAGGCTTCCGCACGATTGGGTTTGATCCAGCAGTGGCGAAATTCACCAATGCGGAAGCGCGAATCGGCGATGCACACGGTGCGTGGATAGCGCGCGGCCAATTCCGCCAACTCGCCGCGGACATGGTCGGTGAGCACTCCGCAGTTGCGCTCCGGCACCTGGTCGCCGATCACCACCGCGTCCACCTCCGGCATCAGTTCGCGCAGTCGGGTCAGCAGGTCGGTTTCCAGGTCGGCGGGAAAGCGCGTGCGATTTTTAATGTCCAGCCGGTTCAGTTCGCGCTCCTGACCGTTTTCGCGCAGCATCGGTTTGGTGTAGGTGGGCGTAACGCGCGCGGTGGTAGAGAGCAGGTGCTCCGTATCGATGCCGCGGGCGCGCAGGCCGGCGCGGAGTTCGAAGCCTTCGCCGTCCTCGCCGATCACGCCCAACGCCAGCACTTCCGCGCCTAGCGCGCGCAGGTTGCAGGCGACCGTGCCTGCCGCGCCGGGTGACAGCCGTTTCTCCACCACCTGGTACGCGTCGAGACCGGTTTCCAGCGAGGTTTCAGTCAATGTCGCGTCGAGCACCAGGTATTTGTCGAGGAAGAAGTCCCCGATTACCAGCACGCGCGTCTGGGCGAAGTTGTCGAGTAATCCCTGTAATCGCGCTGCATCCATCGTTTACTCCTCCGCGAACAGGTAGGCCAGCAGTGTCGCCGCGTGACGGAAATGCGGCACGATGAGATCGGCGCCCGCGTTAATCAGCCGTTCACGTTTCCAGGCGTCCACGCCGGCGCAGGACGCTTCGTCACTCGCCACGCCCACCGCGACCCCGTCGGCTTCATGGGTATTTTCGATCTCGACGAACCCATCGCCAAAGGTCAGCAATTCCGCGCCTTGCAACTGGTGTTCGCGCAGAATACGCTCGATGAGCATCTTTTTCGAAAAACTGCGGTAATCTTCCTGCGCGCCATAAATACCGCCGTTGAAGTAGCCGTCCAGCTTCAGCGCCGCGCATTCGTCTTTCACAAACGCTTCATCGGTGCCGCTGGCGAGAAAGAGCGTCATACCGCGCGCCCGCAAACCTTGCAGCAGCGTTTCCGATCCCGGCACCATCAGCGATTCGCGATCGAGACTGCCGTCTTTCAATCCGGCCACCCGATGCGCGATGCGTTCCCATAGCAAGTCGAGATAAATCTGTTTGTATGCCTTGGCTTCCAGCGGATGCCCACCACGCTGTTCGACCACCGTCTGGAAATCCATCATCTGATAGATCGTTTCCTTGCCGGTGGTGCGCGCGATAAGATCTTGGATCAACGCGGTCAACGCCGCTTCCGCTTCGCTGCCGGGAAGATCACGGAGCAAACCGACCATCATCCCCGTCATCACGCCTTGCCATCCCTCGCGAATCAGCGAGAGCGTGCCGTCAAAGTCGAAGAGCACAAAGCGGAAGTGACCACGGGGATGGAGCGGGCGAATAATTTCCAGCTCGTTGCAAAGGGTGTCGGTCATGGTATCCTTCTTTCCGAGAATAACACAGCGGTTGACATTATACAGGGCGTCTCGTATTTTAGGAAGCGAAGGAGCATCATCATGACTTGCCTGAACCGCCGCCAATTGCGTATCTTGCCGCTGGCGGAACGCCACAGTAAACTCGATATTGAACACATTGCCGTCTTCCCGGATGCCGAACCCCCGGCGATTTCACCTGAAGTGACCGCGCAGGTGAAGCATTTGGCGGCCCGCATCCGCACAGCGCGCGCCGGCAACAAACCGGTGATGCTGACCTTTGGCGCCCATCTGATTAAAAATGGGCTGGCGCCGTTGATGATTCGTCTGCTGGAAAACGGCTGGGTCACCCACGTCGCGACCAATGGAGCGGGATCGATTCATGACTGGGAATTTGCCTATCAACGCTATAGCACGGAGGATGTGCGCGCCAATACCGCGCAAGGGCAGTTCGGCACCTGGGAAGAGACCGGACGTTATGTCAATTTAGCGGTTGCGGTGGGCGGCCCGCGGGGATTGGGCTACGGCGCGTCCGTCGGCAAAATGATCGCGGAAAACGGCCTGGAGATTCCGTCGCGCAAAGCGCTGCGCTGGATGGTGACCGAACACGCCGGCAAACCATCGCCGACCGAAATCCTGGGCGCACTGGCGGATTTACTCTATCTGGTCGTCACCTTCGATCTTCCCGCTGGATGGCTGCCGCTTGCGCATTCCCATGCGCGTTTTTCCATCCAGGCGGCCGCCCATCGGTTAGGCATCCCGTTCACCGTGCATCCCGGCATCGGCTATGATATCATCTACACCCATCCGATGAACTGCGGTGGTGCGATCGGACGGGGCGCGGTGACGGACTTTTTGACCTACGCCGGCAGCGTGTCGCAGTTGTCCGGTGGTGTGCATCTCACCATCGGCTCGGCGATCATGGCGCCGATGATTTTTGAAAAGTCGCTGTCGATGGCAAACAACCTGGCACTGCAACATGGGCCGGCACTGTCCGATTATTATCTGGTGGTGAACGATATCCAACCAGGCGGCAACTGGGACTGGCGCACCGGAGAACCGCCGATGGATCATCCAGCGTATTATCTGCGCTTTTGCAAAACCTTTTATCGCATGGGCGGTGAGTTGGATTATATCGGCCTGGACAACCGGGCGTTCTTGCTGGCGCTATATCATGAATTGCAGAATGCAAAATAGCAATTGCGCAACCGCTGGGTCAACGGAAAAGCTCCAGTAGACGCGTGGCCCCCATCCCCAGCCCTTCCCCTGCCGTAGCGGGGGAAGGGTTGGGGATGGGGGCCACGCCGTAGACCGATAGCCTGAACGGTAACAAAACCGCAAGTTGCAATTTACCTTTACAAGGGGGTCGTAATGTCAAACACCAATGCATCGGCGCACCCGCCAACGGTGTGTCAAATCTGCGGCAAAGTCTGCCGGAAGACCGAACTACTGCCGACCAGTCATCTGTATAGTCTGCTGTTGGAGCATATCCACGCTCACTACCCGACATTCTCCGCCGACGGGTTCATCTGCCGGCCCGATCTCAACCGTATTCGTCATGAGATTGTCGAACAGGGGATGATTCAGGAGAATGGGGAACTCAATGCCTTGCAGCAGGAAGTACTGCGGAGCATGAAGGAAAACGAGTTGTTGGCGAAAAATGTCAACGCCGAATTTGAAAGCCACCTATCCTTCGGCGATCGGCTGGCGGATAAAGTCGCTGAATTCGGGGGCAGTTGGCGATTTATCATTCTCTTTCTGTCCATCATGGCCATCTGGATCGGCATCAACACGGTCGCGTTGTTCACCAAGCCGTTCGACCCTTACCCGTATATTTTACTGAATCTGGTGCTGTCCTGCATGGCATCGATTCAGGCGCCGGTGATTATGATGAGCCAGAATCGACAGGAGGAACGGGATCGCCTGCGCTCGGAAGAAGATTTTCGGACCAATTTAAAAGCTGAACTGGAAGTGCGGCATTTGAATGCGAAGATCGACGAATTACTCACGCATCAATGGCAGCGATTGCTGGAGATTCAGCAGATCCAACTCGACATGATGACCGAGATGACCACCCACCATCAATGGGAAAAGACGATCCAGAGCACTGCGGATCCTATCCCGGTTGCCGAGGTGAAAACCGAAACTATGTAGACACTTTCTCTGATTCAGTAATTCGTATTATAATAGGGGGGGCAGTTCGATATTAAGGATTGATAAATGGATATACGGGTCTTACTTGTCGATGATCATCAAATGATGCGGGAGGGATTGCGCACGTTGCTCGACCGCCAGCCGGGCATCCAGGTGGTCGGCGAAGCCGTCGATGGGTGGGAAGCCGTGCGGCTGGCACGCGAATTAGCCCCGGCGGTGGTGATCATGGATGTCAGCCTGCCGGGATTGAATGGTATCGAAGCGACCCATCAGATTGCCGGCACGCTGCCAGAAACGAAAGTGATTGCGCTCTCCGTGCATTCCGACAAGCGTTTCGTGGCGGAGATGCTGAAGGCGGGCGCCAGCGGATATCTGCTGAAAGCGGGAGCGTTCGACGAGTTGGTAAGCGCGATTATTGCCGTGGCCCTGGGACAAACGTACCTCAGTCCGCGCGTCGCCACCTTCGTGGTGGATGCGTTTCGCGATCAGCATGCGGAGAAGAATCTGTCGGCTTACTCGATATTGACCGCCCGTGAACGGGAAGTGCTCCAATTGCTTGCGGAAGGGCACACCACCAAATCCACCGCCCAGGTGCTGGGGATTTCGATTAAAACCGTCGAGGTGCATCGGCAGAATGTCATGGACAAGCTGCAACTCCACAACCTGGCCGAACTGGTGAAATACGCCATTCGCGAGGGATTGATCACGCTGGATCCGTGAAGGAAACGGCCTGGGCGGACGGATCCGTCCAGGCCGTCCGTTCCGCTATTTTGCCGCGATGAATGCCGTCGGAATCGCCGTGTCCAGTCCAAAGTGCGCCTTCAGCACGCCGATGATGCGCGGGGCGGCCAGGCCGTCGCCGTAGGGATTGGCGGCGTGCGCCATGCGCGCATGCGCGTCAGCATCGCACAGCAACAAGGTCCCTTCCTCGCGGATGCGGTCGCGGTCGCAGCCGATCAACCGCGCCACGCCGGCGCCGACGGCTTCCGGCCGTTCGGTGGTATCCCGCAGCACCAGCACCGGTACGCCCAGGCTGGGCGCTTCTTCCTGAATGCCGCCGGAATCGGTCAGAATCAGCCGCGCGCGTTTCATCACCTGCACGAATTCAAAATAATCCGGCGGCTCGATCAGGCGCACGCGTGGATGTTGCCCCAATATCTCTTGCGCGGTTTCGCGGACGACCGGATTGCGGTGTACCGCGTAGAGCAGCGTGGCGTCCGGCACGGAGGCCAGCAGATCCACCATGCCCAGGCAGGCCTGCCGCAGCGGTTCGCCCCAGTTTTCCCGCCGGTGCGCGGTAACCAGAATCAGCGGTCCCGGCAACGAATCGATCCAGGCCAGTTCCGGTGAGAGCGCGCCATGGTCCGCCGCCCACAGCAACGCATCGATCACCGTGTTGCCGGTGACGAAGACTTGCGACGCCGGCACGCCTTCCGCCAGCAGATTATCGCGCGAGGAATCGGTGGGGGCAAAATGCAGATCGGTCAGCACGCCCGCCAGCCGGCGATTCATCTCTTCCGGATACGGCGAATATTTATTGCCGGTGCGCAGACCCGCTTCCACGTGCCCGAAGGGAATATGGGCGTAAAAGGCCGCCAGCGCGGCGGCGAATACGGTCGTGGTGTCCCCCTGCGCCAGCACGATGTCGGGTTGTACATCGGCATAAACGCGGCTCAACCCCTCCAGCGCGCGCATGGTGATTTCGGTGAGCGTCTGCCGGGGGCGCATAATGTCGAGATCGACGTCGCCGGTAAGCGCAAATTGACGCATCACCTGGTCGAGCATCTCGCGATGTTGCGCGGTGAGCGCCACGGTGACTTCGAAAGCCTGGTCTGCGCGCAGAGCCTGCACCACCGGCGCCATCTTCACGGCTTCCGGACGCGTGCCCATGACGGCAACGATCTTCAACGACATAATTGTTCCTTTCTGACGTTAAATCTGCTAACGTGGGCCTTGCCCACAACCCGTATTGGGTGTCAGGTGTTAGTCTGGCCGATCGTAATAATGATCGACACCAAGGCGTGGCCCATGACCGGAAGTCGAACAGCATCATTGGAGAAAGTCGCAGGGTGTTGCCTGACACCTGACACCAACAACTTGTTATTAGCATAGTTCCAAAGACTTAAGGGTCTAACTGCTTATCGCCACAACCGGGTGCGCGCCAGCAACAACGCGAGAAAACAGGCCACCGAGGTCAACAGGTAAATGCACAGGACGACCATCCGTTGATTGAGGCCGAGATTCAACAGGCGGTGATGGAGATGGCCTTTATCCGGGCTGAAGATCGGCTGGCCGCGACGGAAACGACGAATGATGGCAAAGGCCGTGTCGAGAATCGGCACCGCGAGAATGAGCGCGGGGACGGCGAACGCCAATCCCGCGGCGACCTTCCAGTTTTGCAACACGGCCAGCGCGGCAATGGTGAAGCCGAGAAAATGACTGCCGGCATCGCCCATAAAGACGCGCGCCGGATAGAAATTATAGCGCAAGAATCCCAAACAGACACCCGCGAGGGCCGCTACCAGCAGATCGAAGCCCAGCGTGCCCCGCAGCAGCACCCCGATCGAGAGGAAGGTCAGCGCCGCCATCCCGGAAATTCCTGCGGCCAATCCGTCCAGTCCATCGATGAGATTGATGGTATTGGTGATGCCCACCACCCAGATCACGGTGAAGATAATGCTGAAAATTTCCGCCGAGTGATGCCCGCTGTGGCCGAACAAGGCCGTGTTAAAGACCATCAAACGGACGCCGAAAAACGGGAGCGTGAGCACCAGCGCCGCAAATATCTGCCCGACAAGTTTGACTTTCGCCGGCAGGTTGAATTTATCATCCAGCGCGCCCAACGCCGTCATCAGCGCGCCTCCGACCAGAATGCCGGTCACCTGGTGGTTGAGTAAGGGAGCGATGCCATAGTGCAGGCGATAAAAATGCAACAGGACAATGGTGAGCACGAAAGACGCATACATGGCCAATCCGCCCCAGCGTGGGGTGGGGTGGGTATGCACGCGACGCGCATGCGGAATATCCATCACCCCGGCGGCCACGGCCAGGCGCATCGTAAGGGGAGTGAGCACGAGCGTGGCGATCACGGCGATGGAAAACGCCAGGAGCACCTGGACAACTTTATCCGGCCCGATGCGTATAAACGGTAGTGTGAAGAATGCAACGATACTCATAAATACGTTCATAAGCACAATCAGCCCATTTCGAGCGTGCAATCCCTGCTGATCGCGCAAGTCGCTTGCGTTTTCTGATATCACCTGACGCTATTTGCCACCTCGGCATCGGCGATCATTTGCAGGCGTCGGGTGTGCCGCTCTTCGCCGCTCCAGGGAGTGTTCAACCAGGTGCGGATAATCTCCAGCGTTAAATCCAAACCGACGACGCGCGCGCCGATGCAGAGCACATTGGCGTTGTTATGCAAGCGCGACATGCGCGCGGTCAACGTCTCATGGCAAAGGGCGGCGCGAATGCCCGGCACCTTGTTGGCCGCGATGCTGCCACCGATGCCGGTGCCGCACAGAAAGAGGCCCAACTCGGCCTCTCCGTGCTGCACCGCCCGCGCGACGGCGAGGGCAATGCACGGATAATCGATGGATTCCGGACCGTTGGTGCCGAAATCCAGCACGGTATGGCCCAGTGCTTCCACCTCACGGCGGATAGCCTCTTTATAGGTATAGGCAGCGTGATCGACGCCAAGTGCGATCTTCATGTAGATCCATTCTACGTCACCCGCATTGCGAAGATGTGACGAGCAGATGAAAAAGTTGTGAAAAAGGAGAAGACTCTCGCTCACTGCAGACGAGAATGTATGGGTCCTCTGCGGTAAAACCCGGTCGAACCTGGCGCGCGAGCATGCTCGCACACACCCGAGACTGATCGAGAATCTCGTGAAGTCTCGCTGTCGCCGTTGGGTCGAATGACGCTTGTGCGCCGGGGTCTTAGCGGCTTTTCAGATAGCCTCTAAGCAAATACAATTGCGAGGCAAACCCGTATCTCCGGCCTATTCTACCTGACGGCGGGGCAATTTGCCAAGTGAGGATTATCCGGACACCGTTTCGCTCACGGTAACGGATGTCAGCGGCCGCGCTTGTTTTCCTTCGATGGCATAACTGCCGTTGGGCGTGAGGATGACGGAGGTGAGCGTGCAGGGCTCCAGCAATTGCGTGCCGGCCCATACCACACAGTCGGTGAGGGTGCTGCCGGGCGTGATCGTCGCGCCGGCGCCGATCACGCAGCGTGATAGCTGCACGCCGGCAACTTGCGCTTCCGCGTCAATCAGATTGCCGTCGCTGGCCACGCCGCGTCCCGTAATGTGGATGCGCCCGCCCAGGTAATCGAGGTTGGCCTGTAGGTAATCACCCGGGTTGCCGATGTCCGTCCAGTAGCCTTCAACCGGAAAGGCGAAAAATGGCAGACCGCGTCGGAGGATGTCCGGAAAGACGTTGAGCGCAAAATCATAGAAGGTGCCGGGAGGAATCATCTCGAAGATTTCTGGCTCGAAAATATAGATGCCGGTATTGGCCTGGTTGCTGATCTCGGTGCCCGGCGCCGGCTTCTCCTGAAAGCGCTGGATCGCGCCGTTCGGTTCGCTGACGACCACGCCATATTGCGAGGGATCGCGCACCGGAAGCGTTGCCAGCGAGGCAAATGCCCCGCGCTGCTGGTGTGCGCGCAGTAAAACGGTCAGATCGACATCCAGCATGGCGTCGCCGGCGATGATGACCACGCGGCTGCCGTCCAGATGTTGCTGCATCGCTTTCAGGCCGCCGGCAGTTCCCGACGGCTCACGCTCGACCAGCCAGTGCAGGGCAACGCCGTACGCGCTGCCATCACCGAAACGCTCGAGAATCTGTTCGGCACGATAGGAGATATTAACCTGAATGTCGGTGATGCCCAACTGGCGCAGGCAAGCAATCCCTTGCTCCATCACCGGCTGATTGGCAACCGGGAGCAACGGTTTCGGCACCGACTCTGTCAATGGACCGAGTCGAGTTCCGCGTCCCGCCGCCAATATCACTCCTTTAAGCATCAAGCACTCCTATCTAACGCCAATAATAATGACTCGTTGGCCGGGGGAAAATCATAATCGCGCAACACGCCGGCGGGCACCCAGCGGATGGCACTGGCCTGTCGCGGTAATGGTTCCCCTTCCGTCAACCAGCAGTGAAACAGATGCAACTCGACGCGATAATCCGGATAAGCATAGCGCGTCATGGCCAGTTTGTCGCCGATCGCGACCGTGACGCCGAGTTCTTCCCACAATTCACGCTGTAATGCTGCGCCCAACGATTCGCCGGCTTCGACTTTTCCGCCGGGAAATTCCCACCGATTCCCCTGCGCGACCTGCGCCGGACGTCGCGCGAGCAGTACCTGTCCATCCCGTTCAAGGTAGCCCAGGACAATCAACTGAAAAGTCGTGGATTCTTGCATGTCGGTTCATTATACCGGCTACACAGCAGTCAGGGAAGGACGGTTTTTCGGTCACGTCGGCGGAAAAGTCGACAAAAAGCCGACATCGGGCAGACCGAGCAGCGAGGTTGCCGGGCAATACAGATCAGCGCGCCGAAGTCCATTAACGCGGAATTGAATGCCCAGGCTTGCCCGCGCGGCAGTATGCGTGCCGCGATGTCCCACAAGCGCCGTTCCATCGCCGCGGAGCGCATTTCCCCCTCGCCGACAAATACGCGAAACAGCACGCGACGCACATTGGTATCGAGGATCGGCTCATCCTGCCCATAGGCCAGGCTGGCAATTGCACCCGCGGTGTAGCGGCCAATGCCTTTGAATTGCCGCAAGCGTTGCGGATCGCGAGGCAGCGTGCCTCCGTATTCCGCGACCGTTTCCTGCGCGATGCCGTGTAAACGCACCGGACGAATATTGTAGCCCAATCCCTTCCAGGTTGCTTTCACATCGTCGAGATCCGCCGCTGCCAACGCTTCCACCGTGGGATATTTCGTCAGCCATTCATCGTATTTCGGTGTCACGCGGTCAACCTGCGTCTGCTGCAGCATCATTTCGGAGACCAATATGTGGTACGGATCATCCGTCCGCCGCCACGGCAGATCACGCCGATACTCGGTGAACCACGCGAGCAAAGCTTGCTGAAATTGTGTCTTATGGGCAATGCGCTTGAGTTGATGTTCCGGCATGAAGATCTTTGTGCAATGGATTTCAGATTTGAGTCATCATATTTATTTCGCGTTATCATCGCGTGATCCCTGCCATCGCCGGTGGAATATTCCTCTGCGCCTTTGAAGGATATTGCCGCCACCGGAAGAAATATGATGACTTATCAGTAAATAATTTCTGGAGGAGACGCTATGCCCGATCGACGTATTCACCTGCCTGCGGAGCAAATGCCGACTGCATGGTATAATATTATGGCCGATATGCCGGAACCACCCGCCCCCTATCTGCATCCCGGCACCCAGCAACCGTTGACGCCTGATGCCCTCACGCCGATCTTCCCGATGGCGCTGATCGAACAGGAAGTATCCACCACGCGCTGGATCGATATTCCCGGCGAAGTCATCGATGTGTTCCGGCAATTCCGTCCCAGCCCGCTGCATCGCGCCATCCGTTTGGAACGCGCATTGGGCACGCCGGCGCGCATCTACTATAAATACGAGGGTGTCAGCCCGGCGGGCAGCCATAAGCCGAACACTGCGATTCCGCAGGCCTGGTATAACAAACAAGCGGGTATCAAACGCCTGGCGACTGAGACGGGCGCCGGGCAGTGGGGTTGCGCGTTATCGCTAGCGTGCCAGTGGTTCGGGCTGGAGTGCACGGTCTACATGGTGAAGGTGAGTTATCACCAGAAACCGTATCGCCGCACGATGATGCGCCTGTGGGGATCGGAAGTCATCGCATCGCCCAGCGATCGCACGCAGGCCGGACGCGCCATTCTGGCGCAGGACCCGGAATCACTGGGCAGTCTGGGCATTGCCATCTCTGAAGCCGTCGAAGATGCCGCTACCCGCGCGGACACCAATTATGCGCTGGGTTCCGTGCTCAACCACGTGCTGATGCACCAGACCGTGATCGGGATCGAAGCGCAAGGGCAATTCGCGCAGGTGGGTGATTATCCGGATATTGTCATCGGTTGCTGCGGCGGTGGATCGAACTTCGGCGGCCTTGCGTTCCCCTTCCTCGGTGAAAAGTTCCGCGGCGAGGCAAAGAAGCCGATGCGCTTCATCGGCGTGGAGCCGTCGGCCTGTCCGACGATGACGCGCGGGGAATATCGCTATGATTTCGGCGATGTGGCGAAATCCACCCCGTTGACGAAAATGTATACTCTCGGCCACTCATTTATGCCGGCCGGGATTCATGCCGGCGGTCTGCGTTACCACGGCATGTCGCCGCTGATCAGCCAGTTTGTGCATGAAGGGCATATCGAACCGGTCGCCTATCCGCAACTCGCCTGCTTCCAGGCGGCGGAACTCTTCGCCAAGACCGAAGGCTTGATTCCCGCGCCGGAGAGCAGTCACGCTATCCGCGCGGGCATTGATGAAGCGCTGAAAGCGAAAGACACCGGGCAGGAAATCGCCATTCTGATCGGCCTTTCCGGTCACGGCTTCCTCGATCTCGGCGCCTACGAGAACTACCTGGACGGCAAACTGGTGGACTTCGCCTTGCCGGAGGATAAACTCTGTGAAGCCCTCAACGAACTGCCGGTGATTAACGACCTCGCATAACCCGAAAGATGCATTCCACCCCCACGACACGGCTCCGGTCGCTCCTTCGACCGGAGCTGTGTCATTTTACGTTCCATGCTGACCAGGTAAGCATTCAGTCCCTGGCGCGCGAGCGTCCCCGCGAGCACTCCGGTAGTTTCGATATGACCGTCCATAGTCGACTCAACCACCGGGGTGCTCGCGGGGACGCTCGCGCGCCAGGGAGCTGACGCTTACAATGAATCTTCTGCGAAATCCGCGTAATCCGCGGTTGAAAAACTTCAGCCGCTCTCCCATGTTATATGGAGACTTTCGCTATACCCGATGATGGGAAATGCGGTACAATTATCCGCAAGGACAGCTCTCGGTTCGGAGGAGAAGACATGCTATATCCATTGCGGTTTGCGCCGGTCTATTTCGAGAAGGTATGGGGTGGGCGCCGGTTGGAGACGATCATGGGACGAAATATCCCCCAGGCAAGTCCAATCGGTGAATCCTGGGAGGTTTCCGACCACCCGCATGGGCGTAGCGTGATCGCCAATGGCCCACTGAGCGGCCAATTGCTGCATAAAGTGATTGAAGCATCGCCGGAATCGCTGCTCGGGTATCGCGTACGTGAGCGCTATGACGACAGCTTCCCGCTGCTGATGAAATATTTGGATGCCAATGACAAGCTATCGGTGCAGGTGCATCCCGATGATGCCTATGCGTTTATGCACGAAGGGGAACGCGGGAAGACCGAGATGTGGTATGTGCTGCATGCCGACCCGGAAGCCGTCTTGATTGCCGGATTGCAGCAAGGAGTCACCGTCGAGCAGTTCCGCCAGGCGCTGGCGGAGGGTGATCCTTCCGCGCTGCTCTATTATCTGCCCGTCAAAACCGGCGACACCATCTTCATCCCCTCCGGGCGCATCCACGCGCTGCTCAGCGGCTTGTTGATCCTGGAAATACAGCAAAATTCGGATACCACCTATCGCCTGTATGACTGGGGCCGCTTGGGACTCGATGGTAAATTGCGCCAACTCCACGTCGAGCAAGCCCTGGCGGTGACCAATTGGATCGACTATACGCCCACCACGCAAATTGGGCATGTCGAACTGGAAGGCGTCAATCGAAAAACGACGCTGATCACCTGCGCTTACTTCGTGGTGGAAAAGTTCGATCTCGGCAGTGAACGTATCTTTCACGGCGACGGCGGCAGCTTCCATGTGCTGAATTGCGTGGCCGGTGAAGGCGCGCTCAACTGGGCCGGCGGCGCCGAGTCGCTGGCCTACGGCGATAGCTTGCTGCTTCCCGCCAGCCTGACCGACTTCGCCATCCAACCCAACGGCGATGCCTCGTTCTTGCTGACGTATGTGCCTTAAGGAAAATAATGTAGTCCGCGCCCGCCGTGGCGCGTGGTCGTGCATAGCCACTCTTTGTGCAGAAAATCGAAAACTGACGATGTGCCCTCGTCTGAACCCGCATCTAACGAGTAGACGCATATTCCGACCGGGCGGTCGTCCTGACTGCCTTCACCCGCTTATGAGCGCGCTTCAGCGTGCTTATGCCAGTTTGCCACGTCCTTCAGGGCGTGGCCGCCTACTTCCGCTTCTTCTCGCGCGTATGCGCCATTTCCAGCAGTTTGGCTTCCGGGGAGGGGTCGGGCTGCATTTGTTTGGCGATCAGCACGGCGTCGACGAGGGCATAGACCCAGAGTCCTATCTGCAGCAGCAGATAGCCGGTGTTGATGCCATGCAGCCCCTGTTCCAGCACCATCGACATGTCCGGCAGCCGCTGGTGTGCGCGGTAGAGATTGCAAATCTGCACGAAAAACGGATAACCGGCGTAACTGGTACAGAGGATATTGAAGAAGAGGATCACCGCGCCTTTCAAGAGATCACCGTTGTAGAGCTGCCCGACGCCGGGGATGGCGGCGGAGAGGGTGATCACCGCCCATAACGGGCGCGCGACGCGGAAGGACCAGAAAGATTCGTCTTCCTGTACGAGATGAGTCTGATATTCCGGCGCATGAACTTTGATGAGCGCGGTGGCGTATTTTTCTTCGAGTTGACCGTTTTTCGGATTCGCCTGGAACGCCTGGCGATAAAGCAGTTCCGCCGGCTTATAGCGTCGCTGCGCGAAGGCGAGATCGCCTTCGACCTCCAGCACCTCCGGATGATCACTGCCCAGTTCTTTCGCCGCCGCCAGCCGTTCCTTCGCTTCGTCGAATCGCTCCTGCCGAATGCGCAGGCGCGTCTCGGTCAACAGGGTGGCCAACTCGGGATCGGGCGCCGGGAAGGCGGAACGCGGGCCGACCATTTAAGGCTCCTCGGGCAGCGCGATTCTGGGGGCATCCGCCCATAGGCGTTCGAGTTTGTAAAAGTCGCGGTGCTCGGAATCGAAGAGATGCACGACCACGTCACCCAGGTCGATCAACGTCCAACTGCCGTCACCGACACCGCCGAAATGGTACCCTTTGTCACCGGCCTTGCGCAAGGCTTCCTCGACCGCATCGCCCATCGCGCGCGCGTTGGGCACCGAAGTCGTCGTGGCGATGACAAAATAATCCGCGATAACGGTCAATCCTTGCAAGTCCAGCACCAACAGGTCTTGCGCCTTCTTCGCCTGTAACGCCTGGACCACTAATTGCATTCTTTTCTGACTATCCAATCGTATCTTCCTTTTTCGTGTTTGTTACAATCCCGTCGCATTGGCAGTGTGCCCGCTCGCGAGATAATCGCTTCCCACAATGATGGTAATGGCCGGCTGTGGTGTCGCCGGGGTATCTTTGCCGTAAATCGCCACCGGGGCGGTATCGGTGGTATTCACGCCTTGAATGTTAAAGGTCGAGGCCAGCGTCGCGGCGGCTTGCTGAAAGCGCGGTTCCGCAAACACCGTCGACGTATCGACTTTTTGCGCGAGCGTGCCGACGGCGACGACGTGATAGGCTTTGGCGTCGATCTTTTCGCTGACTTCACGTCCGAGGCCGCGCTTGCCGGTGCCGTTGAGCACCTGCACCGTCGGCTTCGGTCCGTGCAGCACTTCGGAAATGACCAGCGCCGCGGCCTCGGGATCTTTCACCTCCACCACTGAAGCTTTGCCTTTGTAGGTCGGAACGGTCGGCAATTGCATCGTCAGAATGCCGGCCATGGCGGAAGTGGATTTATGGGGGGTCGGCGGCATGCCTGCGGTGGAATCAGTTGGCGGCGCGCCTTGCCCGCTCGCGTTTGCGGCGGCCGCTTCCTTGCCGAGAGTATGCGCGATCTCCTTCAATGCCAGCATGTCGTTGATCGACAGGTTCGTCTTCAACATCCCCATGATCGGACCGATCAACTGCGGCAGCTTCTCGCGTTTCTCCGGCTTGTTGATTTCCGCGAAGAGCGCGCGGAGGAATTGATCCTGACGTCGCATGCGGCCGTAGTCGCCTTCGAAATCATGCCGGAAGCGCACATAACCCATCGCTTCATGCCCGTTCAATACCTGCGGACCCGGTTTCAGATGGATGTAGAGGTTCTGATAGTTGTCGTCATAGTCCATCTGTTTTTCGACATTGACCTCAACGCCACCCAGCGCATCGACGATCTTGATCAGCCCACCGGTTTGGATGCGGACGAAATATTGAATGGGTATCTCTTCGCCGGACAGGTCGGTGAGCAATCCGCCGATCACCGTTCGGGCCAGCGCGATGCGGTCACTTTCGTTTTCTCCGCCGTGCTCGTAAGCTCCGTTGATCTTGCCATGCCCATGTCCGGGGATTTCCACCCAGGTATCACGCGGGACGGAAAGGACGGCGATGCGCGGCTTGTCCACATCCACCGAAATCAGCTTGATGGTATCCGAGCGGGCAGCGGCGCTTTTATCGAGAAAATTGACGTCGGTCCCGAGTAGCAGGATATTGACTTGCTTCTGTCCGTGAAACGGTGGGGTTTTCTTGATTTTATCACCCACTAAATGTCCGGCATCAGACAGCAGGCCTAACGCTTGCTTCAAGTTGGTGCGGGTATAGCGCATAAAGGCGAAACCGCCGATGGCCGCCAGCAACACCACGATAATCAGCGCCAACAAGGCCCGCCGCCAATAGAATGCCGCCGGATGTTTCCGCGAGGTTTTGCCAAGCTGTTCAGGTGAATCCGGCGCCGGTGTTGGACCCGTCATGCGTGCTGCTCCGCTATTATCAGATAGTTATTGGACGGCTCGCGCATTCGCGACCGGTTTCTCAACGAATGTCCTATTGTAGCATACACCGGGCGGAACGCGAAAGCACCTCTCTACCGAGGTAAGCCTTTGGCGCTCCTGCCGGCGCTTTTATTGTTGTACGCTATCCGGTTGGTTCACCGGATCGATCTGCGGTCTGACGGCAACCGAGCAGTCACTCGCAACCATCAGCCCCATGCATGGGGCGCTGCTGGGTAGCCCGGCCATGAATGGCCGGGAAGAACGGCGCCGGGTGTGCTGTATTGGCCGGTTTTAACCGGCCAGTCCCATCCCCCGAACTTATCCGTGGCACTGGCCCACCAGCTTCTCCGTTCGCAAACCGGCAATCTCTTCCGCGGCCCGTCGCCCATCCGCGACTGCCTGTACCGCGGTGCCGCCGCCGTTCACCAGGTCACCACCCGCGAAGACGCGCGGGCGACTGGTTTGCGTTGAGCCGGCGACCGGACGAATCAATCCCTGTCGATCCAGTTCCACTCCCGGCAACAGCGCGGCCAATTCTTCCGCCGGAAGCTGGCCGATCGCTTCGACGGCCAGTTCCACGTCCAGCACGTATTCGGAACCGGGAATCGGCTCGGGACGGCGGCGACCGGAGGCATCCGGCGTACCCAGCCGCGTCCGTTGAATGCGCACGCCGGTCAATTGCCCGTCCGCGTCGGTTTCATAGGCAACCGGCTGCGCGAGGATGAGAAAATGCACGCCGGCATCCAGCGCGTGATTCCGCTCTTCCGGCCATGCCGGCAATTCCGCGAAGGAGCGTCGGTAGACCAGGTAGACATCACGCGCGCCGGCGGTCAGCGCGGAAGTGGCGGCATCCATCGCTGAATTGCCGCCGCCGATCACCGCGACGCGAAGCGGCGCCACGCCGGCGCCGTGTTTGATATCCCGCAGGAAGGACAGCGCGTCAATGACGCCGTGCGCCGGACGCGGGCAAGCGAGTTGTTGCGTGCGCGGCAGTCCCAGGCCGAGAAAGACAGCTTCGACATCGTCGGTAAGCAGATTGTCCAGCGTCAATTCCGCTGACAGGCGCATGCCGGTCTTCCAGGTCAATCGCGTGGGATCGGACAAATCGAGAATGGCGGCGATCTCCGCGCGCAGCACGCTGTCGGGCATGCGCGTCTCGGGAATCGTCGCCTGCACGGCGCCGCCCGGCTGCTCGCTGGCGTCATAGACCGTGACCCGAAGACCGAGTTCCAGCAGGCGGATGGCGCAGGCGATGCCCGCCGGGCCCGCGCCGACGATGGCCGCGTGCTTGCCGTTGGCGGGAGGCAACTCCAGTTTGCTCCAACCTTGGTGCCGCGCCAATTGGGCGACGTATTTCTGCAACTGGCGAATGGGAATCGGCGTGCCGGTAAAGATGCGCTCCACACAGCCGGATTCGCATTGCACTTCCACCGGGCAGACATGCGCGCACATCTCCGGCAGCGGATTCGCTTCGCGTAAGATACGGTAGGCTTCCCGCTCATTGCCTTCGGCGATGCCGGCGATGAAGCCCGGAATGTTCACACCGGCCGGACATTTGTCGCGACAGGTCGGCGTCAGGCATACCCGGCATTGTGCCGCCAGTTCACGCGACCGATCCTGGCTCAAGCGCCGGCCTTCCCGGTAAATCGGGCCATAGACGGTAGAATCGCGCACTACGCAGCCGGAACACCCGCCGTCGCGCATGATCTGCGTGCAGGCGGAGCAGGCGATGCAGCACTTTTTTACGTCCATTGCGCCGGTGCGCACAATATCGCGCGCGAAATCGGGATAGGCCAGCGCGCCGCGTCCCAATCCCACCAGCGACGCCCACCCGCGCTCGATCACCGCGGCGGCCACCTGCGGATACAATTGGCGAATCCACGAGTAACCGGAGCCGACGACCGCCAGTTGTGGGAAATCCTGCTGGATGCCGCGCGAGATATGGATGAACCGCTGTAGCGTCTCCAGCGGATGCTCGTCCGGAACCGACATCCCCTTGATCGGGAAATCGAACGGGCGACCGAAATGGGGATTGTAATACGGATTGCCGATGGTGGTATTCAGGCCATGGTAGCCGAGTGCGGCGAGTTGGGTGATGAGCCGGCGCGGTTCGCTCGGGTCCGGCGTCATCGAGCCGTCCTCGCTCATGCCCCAGCCGAAGGGGTAGGGCAACGCGTCGTAGATATTCAACCGCGAGGACAGTTCGAGTTCCGGCACCGCGCGGCTCAGCTTGTCCGCCACTTCCACTAAAAAGCGCGTGCGGTTTTCGAAACTGCCGCCATAGCGGGAATTTTCGCGGGTGAAGGAGGCTAGCAGTTCGGAGACCAGGTAACGATGGCACGATTTGATATCGACCGCGTCGAAGCCGGCTTCGCGCGCCAGCAACGCCGTTTGCACGTAGGCGTCCTGCAATTGATCGAGATAATCGTCGGTGAGTAGCGGCGTCTCCGGCGTGACGCTGGATTTACTGTCGATAACCGAGTGATGGGCGATCAACGGCGCCGGGACGCCCTCCGGCTTGCTGTAGCGACCGGAATGGGTGAGTTGCAACACCAGCACCGGACGAAAATCCGACCCCATGCTGTCACGCGCTGCGGTGTGAATTTGTGTGACCAGCTTTTTGAAATCCGGCAAACTGGTCGGATTGAGCCACAGTTGGCGCGGATTGGCACGGCCTTCCGGCGCCACCGCGCACGCTTCCAGCCACAACATCCCGGCGCCGCCGGCGGCAAAACGCGCGTATTTACGCAGGGTTAGATCGCTGGGACGTCCCTCATGATCGCAATCGCAGCCCTCCATCGGATGCACCACCATGCGGTTCGGCACTGTCAATTTGCCGAATGCCGTCGGGGTGCCGAGAATATCCACCGTATCGGTAACGGGTATCTCCACGCCCAATGCTGCCATCTTCTCTTGCAATTCCGCCAGTGTAGCGAAGCGAAACCGTTCGTGCCCAGCCATATAGCCCCCTGTTGTATCAACTCCGAGCGTTAAGCATACCTGTGCGGGAGAGCGGGTGTCAACACGAAAGAGGAGTTAGAGATTGTGTAAGTGAGCCACCCACGCCAACGCCAACTGGGCTCGTAGTAGCGACGCCGCCGCAGCAAGGTGCGTCCAGCAGCTACTCACCCTGAGCCATAAGGAGCCTGGCTCACAGGATGACCGCAGTCCCAGGATATCGTATAATCGTTGAAAAGGAGATCAGAGTGCCATTTGCCGGTTTAGCAGATTATCTTGCTCAGCTCGAACGTCGCGGGGAATTGCTGCGGGTGCGTGACGAGGTGGACCCGTATCTGGAAATTACCGAGTTAGCCGACCGGGTGGTGAAGCGCGGGGGGCCGGCACTGTTGATCGAGCATCCGCGTGGGGCGGATTTTCCGCTGGCGATCGGGTTATACGGCACCCTGGCGCGCACGGAATTCGCGCTGGGCGGCACGCTGGAGGCGCTGGCGGCGCGGGTGCGCGCATGGGTGCGCAGCGAACCGCCAACCACGTTCACCGATAAATTGAAACAACTGCCGCGCTTGGCGCAATTGGCCGGCTACCTGCCGAAAACAATTACGTCCGCGCCGTGCCAGCAAGTGGTGATGGACACCCCCGATCTCACGCGCCTGCCGGTGCTGACCTGCTGGCCGGAGGATGGCGGGCCGTTCTTTACCCTGCCGATGGTCTTTACCGTCGATCCCGACACCGGGCGACGCAATTGCGGGATGTATCGCCTTCAGCGCTTCGATGGGCAAACCACCGGCATGCACTGGCAAATCCACAAAACCGGCGCGCGGCATTACGCGGCGCATGAACGACAGGGCTCGCGCATGCCAGTGGCGGTAGCGTTGGGCGGCGACCCGGCCATAACCTATGCGTCCACCGCGCCGCTGCCGGAAGGCGTCGATGAGATGATCTTCGCCGGCTTCCTGCGCGAACGGCCCGTGGAGATGGTGCGTTGCCGCACCTGCGCGCTGGAAGTGCCGGCCGACGCGGATTTCGTGCTGGAAGGCTACGTCGATCCGAGTGAGCGACGTCGTGAAGGCCCGTTCGGCGATCACACCGGCTACTATTCGCTGGCGGATGACTATCCGGTCTTTCACCTCACCTGCGTGACGCATCGCCGCGACGCGATTTATCCCGCTACTATTGTCGGACGCCCACCAATGGAGGACGGCTACCTTGGCAAAGCCACCGAGCGGCTGTTCCTCCCGCTGCTGCAGATGATGGTGCCGGAAATCGTCGATCTGAACCTGCCCATCGCCGGCGTCTTTCACAATCTGGCCATTGTCGCCATCCATAAACAGTATCCCGGCCATGCCCGCAAGGTGATGCACGCCATCTGGGGACTGGGGCAGCTGTCAAATACCAAAACGGTAATCGTGGTCGATGAAGAAGTCAACGTGCAGGATATCGACGAGGTCATCTGGCGCGTGGGCAATCATATCGACCCCGAACGCGATACCCAGTTCACCCTCGGCCCCGTCGATGTGCTCGACCACGCCAGCCGCTTACCCGCCTATGGCAGTAAAATGGGCATCGACGCCACCAAAAAATGGCCCGGCGAAGGCTTCACCCGCGAGTGGCCGGACGAGATGCGGATGACCGAAGCGGTGAAGCGGCGCGTGGATGACTTGTGCGGGAAGTTACACCTGTAGACAATACGGTTCACTAACGGATCAAGCCGATTTGAACTGTCTTGGGGAAACCGTTCAGGCTACGCAAAGTCTACAGCGTGGCCCCCATCCCCAACCCTTCTCCTGCCGCAGCGGGGGAAGGGTTGGGGATGGGGGCCACGCGCCTTCCTGGACGGTTATGTCTTGGGGTGGGGGACACCCCTTGTTTGCCCCAGGTATTTGTATCGATTCAACCGCTGTTGCAGCGATGAGGAAAACCGAGATGCACCGAACAGACCGCTCTTTATCCATATTGACAGCCTGCACGTCGAAACGGGGATTGCCGGTACGCCGTGCAGAACTGCTTGCGATGCTGCTGTCATTGTTCTTGCTCACCGCCGCGGTCCACGGTAGCGCGGAAGTTCCCTGGGTGGCGATTCCTCCCGCGCAGTGGCAGGGATCGCTGGATGTCCAGGTGTCCGGGTTGAAGCACAACGCGACGGCGGTGATTGCCTTGCCGGCGCGTGATGCCGTGCCGCTCAACGTGACCAGCGCGCAACCGCAACCGGCAGGGGTGTATGAAGTGCGGCTCACGCTGCGGGCGTCCCATGTTGCCGGCATCGTGGCGTTTCACAGCGGGTTGCGCCTGAAGGCGCATGGTGTCCCGGCGGCGGATTTCCCCGGACAATATTTTGCGCGCGCGCAGCAACCGGAGCCGCGCATCGCCCAGATCGTCCAGCCGGAGGACGGGCCATTACGCCTGCGCCTTGAGGCCTATACGGACGTCGAGGTGGTGAAGCCCGTGCTGGCCACCGCGCAGGTGAAGAACGCGCCGGATATTGATGGCGGCGATGCCGAGGGTGGGGATGACGCCGGTCTCAATCCGAAAACCGCCGTCTATTACCTGGTAGACAGCGTCGAGTTCCGTCCGCTGTCGCACAGTGGCCAGGTGACGAAAGTGTCGGTGGACAAAATTCGCTATCTGCCCGGTGACACGCTGAAAGGCGGTGTCGCGGTGGCGGATGCCGGCGGCAAAGGCGGTACCGGCGTCATTAACCTGTACTTCGAGCATGGCCTCAAGGACCGGACCAAGGTGAAAAGTTTGCCGGTGACCTTGAAACCGGCGCTGCAGGAGTTACCCTTCGAATTTCCGGTGCCGAAGGAGGAACTCGGTTACGCGCTGGTGGCCGAATACGTCTCGGCCGATGGGACGGACCACTCCGAGGCGGCCGAATTTTTCGCTGTCGCCACCAATTTTCAGCGCGTGGCGATCTTCGGCGGCGGCTTATCCACGCGCGACGCCATCCTGGAAGAGGACACCATCCGTCGTGACCTGACGAAAGCGCGGGCCGAATACTTTAATGCCACCGAATATTTCGCCTGGGCCGAGGATGACATGGTGGCGATGAGCCCGAAGACCGATTTCTGGTCCTCCGGGCAGACCAACTACCGCATGCATAAGCAGACCATCCAACGCCAGATTCGCCTCGCGCACGAGCAAGGATTGGCGGTCGCCACCTATGGTAAATTCATCATGTCCGGTCTGCCCGGCTGGGAGACCGCCTACGACTACCCCAACGACCACCGTGCCCAATACAGCTATCCGGTCGGCATGTGGGAAGGGGTCAACGTGCAACAGCTCGACCGCCGCCGCGATCAGGATTTCCGCGTGTATAGCAAAGGTCCCAATGTGCAGGGCAATGCCCTGAATACCTGGTGGTCCACCTTCATGCCCATCAATCCCGACGCGACCCCGCGCATGGCTCGCATCGCCGCCGAAGAATGCGTGCGCTCGATTGACATGTTCGGTTGGGACGCCATCCGTTGGGATGGGCACCCGCGCGGCGCCGGATGGGCACAGTGCGGAAGCAGCGGCAACTACATGGCATGGGCGGCGCGTAAGACGCAGAGTCTGGTCCGCTACTTCAAGGAGATCGTCGCGGCGAAATATCCGAATTTCGCGCACGGCTATAACTATCTGCTGATCCAGCCGGATAAAAAATACGATTGGGCGCTGGAAGATTACGAATTGGACGAACTCTGCCGCGGCGGCGGGTTGCTGATGAACGAGTCGATCGGCAATGCCTCCGCCGGCTGGACCTTCGCCGAGATCGCCCACAACCTGCAAGTCGAGGGTGATCTTTGTCGCGAGCGCGGCGGCTATTACCTGGGGATCAGCTTTGCCATGACCCCGCGTGATATGCTCATCGAGAGCGCGCTGTGGGCGGCGGCTGGTTGCCGTCCCTACAACGCCGCCATGACCCGCGAAATTCGCCGTTATTGCACGCGTTACTCCCAATATACCTTCGATGAGCGCTTGCGCCGGCTGGCGACGCCGGAAAAAGTGCTCACGCCGCAGACGGCCACTCCGCTTTGGTGGCAGCCGTTTGTCTATGAAACCCCGCCGGCGGACGGCAAACGCCAACTCGTCGTCAACCTGCTCAACATTCCGCAACAGGTAAAGCGTCCGAATAACCGGGATACCACCAAGCCCCGGCCCGAGTGGGAGATGCTGCCGGGCACCGACCCGGTGACCTTCGCGCTGACGTTGCCCGCTGGAATCCACGCCACCGGGGTGAACCTGATCGACCCGCAGACGCTGGCCATCACGCCGCTCTCGCTCAAAGACAACCACTTTGAAGTGCCGTCAGTGGCAACCTGGCAGGTGGCGGTGATCGACCTGGCGGTCGCAGCCGGCGCGCCGGCACTCGCCTCGCTCTACGGTCCGTCCAAGACGTTCGGCGTGCCGCGGACGGGGATCAAAGAGGAGGAACGGAAAGCCGAGGTGGTACTCGATCCCACAGTTGAGATATGGGAAGTCAATAAACGGATAGGAGAACTGGCGCCGGAGTGGGAGGTGAAGCGCGACAAGGAACAGGCGGCGCTGGATGCGCTCTCCGGTGAGGCGCGAAACCAGGCGCTGCTGGCGCGACGTCAACCCCCCGAGGAGTTGATGAAGACGTGGTGGAAAGGCGCGGCGATCCCGGCCGATCTGGCGCTGAAAGATAAACGGCCCGACTTCGGTGATTTGACGCCACGGCGCAATGGCCGTTTTGACATCTTCTATGGCCGCGGCGCGATGGACTACCGTCTCAAACTGCCGCTCGCAATCGCCCGTCTCGACCGCTTCCAAATCCACGACGCCTGGCTGTGGGGTGCGGTCAAGCAGACTCCCAACATGGGACTGGCCAACAATGTGCCGGGACAGCGCTACGCCGACTTCGACCTGCTGCTTTTTACCGGCATCCCGCACTGCGCGATCGGCGTCGAGAACAGCTACGCCATGGTGGACTATGTCAAGGCCGGCGGGGCTGCCTTCTTCACCGGCGGCGAATACGCCTTTGGCAAAGGTGGCTATATGCATACCGTGCTTGAACGCGACCTGCTGCCGCTGCAATGCACCGGCATGCAGGACACCGTCTATGCCGACCCGCCGCTGCCGTTTGAACCCGGTCCGGATCTGGCCGATCTCAACGTGAAGCTGGACTTTACCGCCAAGCCGGTCTTCTGGGTACGCAACGAGGTGGTGCTCAAGCCCGGCGCGAAAGTCTTTTTGAAGAGCGGTGATCGGCCCATTCTCGTCGGCTGGCAGCTCGGTAAGGGACGGGTCGCCTGTCTGCTGGTCGATTATCGCGGTAAGTCGGAGAAGAAGGTGACCGCATTCTTCGACTGGCAGGAATGGCCACGGCTAATGGAAGCCGTCATACGCTGGCTCGCACCCGCTGCCGGGCACACCGATCCACCGGCGGCGACGCGCGAGGTGAAGGGTATTTTGGCGCAGTTGGAGGCGGTCAGCGGTGACGTGGCCGGCGATGATGACTCTGATGGGCCGGGCGCCGCGCCCTCCCACGCCGCGAAGTCGAATGACAAGGTGCTCAAGCAGCGGGTGACGCTGATCGACCAGGCGCTCGCGGCGGGCGGTCCCACGGTGGCGGCGGCGTTGGCCCAGCAGTTGGCAAGCGGTGGCGCGTTACCCTTGCAGACGCGCACGCGCATCCTCAGTGCGCTGCAGGCTGCCCGCCCGGCCATTGCCGCCACCCTTGGGCACGACGCGCTGCAACAGAATTCCGGTCTCACGCAAGGCTGCGGCTACCTGTTGCTGGCGTTGGCCGGCGCCCCCGAATTCAGCAAGGCGCTCATGGAGCCGCTACCGGCGCTCATGGAGGCGAAGGACACCACTTCGCTGCGTCGTGGCGATCTTGTCCTCGGCGTGGCGCTCTATCCCCAACCCGACCTGGTGGACGAAGGGCACCGCCGGGTTGCCGCGATGAATGGGAAGGAAGCCGCGACGCGCGCCGAGTTTGCCAAAGTCTGCGCAGGTGACCTGCCTATGCTGGAGACGTCACCTTACCTCGATGCCGACACGCTCCTCGCCCGGTTGGCCTGGCTGGCGTACCTGTCACGGTATGATGCCAAAACTTTTGGCACGCCGTTCCTGCGCGAGTGGTTGCGCTGTGCCCAGTATCAGGATTATTGTGAGCGTGCGTTCAGCAATTTTGCTCCACTACGGAAAGTCAAAGGCGCGGCGGTCAATGAAACCTGGAATGATCTCATCAACCGCTTCGGCGCACTACAAACGCTGACCCGGCCCGATGTTGACTCGCTGCTGACAACTGCCCCGGCGGAAGTCGCCGCCGCCCTGACCCAGGTCAGGTTCTCCAGCGAAGTGCGGGCGGCCATCAACCTGCTGGGCAACCTTGAACACAATAAATCGACCCGCATACTCCAGGCGATCGGAAAGAATGCATTGCCTGACCTGACCACCTTTACGACTGCGCGACTTGGTGGTGAATAACAGCAGTAAGCGTTCCGGCTCCCTGGCGCGCGAGCGTCCCCGCGAGCATGTCACCCCTGGCGCGCGAGCGTCCCCGCGAGCACTCCGGTGCTTGAGTAGATTACGGAGGGTCGTATCGAAACCACGGGGGTGCTCGCGAGGACGCTCGCGCGCCAGGAGGGCTGAACGCTTACTAACCGAGAGGATAAATCATGACGCTGACTAACACCTCCCCGCTCCATCGCCTCGATGCCTGGACGGTGGCTGAGACCGACTATGCGCCGGAACTCAACGCGTATTATGAAACGGTATTCTCGCTCGCGAACGGTTACCTGGGTGTGCGCGGCACGCCGGAGGAAGGATGCAGCGGGGAGCACTGCAGTCCGGGCAGCTATCTCGCCGGGGTGTATGCGCAGTATGATGCCCCGCATGAATGGCCGCGCACGGGATTCGCCGTGAAATGCGACCGGATGGTGCAGACCCTCGATTGGATCGGCCTCTCCTTCACCATCGCAGGGCATCCGTTCGACCCGGCGCAGTGCACGGTCACGGATTATGCGCGCGTGCTCGATCTGCGTCGCGGCCTGTTGACCCGCACGCTGACCGTCACCGATGCCGGCGGGTATACCACGCGTTTCGATTTCACCCGTTTCGTCAGTCAGGCACGTCCGGCGATCGGCGTCGTCCGCTGTACCGTCACCCCCATCGGGCACCAGGCGGAGATTCAGTTGTTTGCCAACCTGCGCGGGCGCAACGGGACGGATACCGAGTGGGAGGCGGATGATGCGTATGCCCTCAGTAGAGACGGCGCGCTGTTGTTGGAGCAAGTGCCTACCAGCGATATCCGCGTCGCCGGGGCGATGCGCGTGCGTGTTGACGAAGCGGAGACATATGTCTACTGCATCATGCACAACGAGGTCATCGTCGAGGCGCAACTGCCCGTCGGGCGGAGTTGCACCATCGATAAAATAGTCGCTATCCGTACCTCACGCGATCCCGGTGCCGAGGAGGCGCCCGAGCAGCGTGCCGTCACCGAGCTCGATGCTGCCGCGGCCGCCGGTTTCGATGCGCTGTTGGCGGAACATCTTGCCGCCTGGGAGCGCATTTGGGAAGAACGCGACGTGCGCATCGAAGGAGACACGGCGGCGCAGCAGGGCATCCGCTTCTCGATCTTCCAGATGGAGCAGGCATACAGCGGGCGGGATGACACGCTCAATATCGGCCCGCGCGCGCTCTCCGTCCTGGATCATAACGGCCAGTATTTCTGGGACACCGAGGCGTATATGGTGCCGTATTACTGCTGGCAGGCGCCGGATAAGGCGCGCGCGTTGCTGATCCAGCGCTATCGCACGCTGCCGCAGGCGATGGCCCGCGCCGAACAGCACGGCTATCGCGGGGCGATGTTCCCCTGGTCCACCATCGATGGGACCGAGAGCGCCTTGCCGTGGGAATACGCCGAGTTGCAGGCGCATGTGAGCGCCGACATCCCCTATGCTGTCTGGCATTACGTTGCCGCCACCGGCGATCATGAATTTCTTCTCCGCTACGGCGCCGATTTGCTGGTACAGGGATGCCGATTCTGGGCTGATCGCTCGTTCTTTGCCGCCGACGGTTCCTGCCGCATCAATTGCGTCACCGGTCCGGACGAATATACCATCGCGGTCGATAACGACCACTATACCAACGCCATCGTCCGCTTCGTCTTCCGCCAGGCGGTGGCGCTGCTGGAGCTATTGCAGCGTGAGTATCCCGCTGATTACGCCCAATTGATCGATCGCCTCGGACTGCGGCCGGACGAAATGTCGGACTGGCTGCAGCGTGCCGACGCCATGCGCCTTCCCCTCTTGGCGAAGCGCGGCATCTTCCCGCAGCATGAGACGTTCATGGAGATGGAGCCCATGGACCTGCGCGACTTTCCCGCGCAGTGGCGTCCGGCGTGGGGGCGTTGCCCGTGGGAGCGCATCATTCGCCTGCAGATCATCAAGCAACCCGACGTCTTGCTGGCCATGCACCTGCTGGCTGAGGAATACACGCCGAAGCAGTTGCGCGCCAACTTCGACTTCTACGACCCGAAAACCATCCACGAGTCGTCGCTGGGCGCCTGCATTCACGCCATTATCGCCAGCGCCATCGGTCGGGAAGAAGAGGCATTTGCTTTCTATCTGCGCGGCGCCCGCCTCGATCTGGATGAGCGCTGGACGCGCGGCATCCGCATCGCCAATGCCGCGGGTGCCTGGCAGGTGCTGGTCAACGGTTTCGCCGGCATGCGCCTGTCTACCCGCGACCAAACGCTCTCCTTCGCCCCCCGCTTGCCGAAAGATTGGACAGCGCTGGCATTCTCGCTGCATTTCCAGGGACGACACTTGCGCGTGCGTATCGATCGTCGTGCCATTTCCATCGACAACGACGGTGTACCGCTGACGGTGCGTGTTGGTCGGCGAAGCGTGCAAGTTGAAGGCCATGTGAGCGTGCCGCTGACCGCACCGCATGCCCGAAAGCGATAAGTCTGTTCTCAATATGATGCACGGCAACAGGTTGCGGTGGTTGAGTAGGCCACGGATGGCCGTATCGAAATCACCAGAAAAACCTGAGCGGTTACCCATTGTCGATGTGTTACCCGGCAATACTGGCAAATAGCGTGAACAACCTGATCGATCTTTTGCGAAATCTGCGTAATCTGCGGTTAAAAAAGTTTGGTCGTAGACTACCAGGCGAAACGGTTACGAATATTTCGATCACCCTAACGCCGGCAAACCAAGCCCGCTTGACGCCATGGCACGACTTACCTATACTATACCGGCTCGTGACCGATAGCCGCGACGAGTTCGCTCCCTGTTGCGGTAGGCCGGTTCGGTAATCTGACGTTGCGGGCACATTTTGATTTTCCCGGGGACGGGAGATAAGGGAGTACCAATGGCTTTGGTATCAATGAAAGAACTGCTGGAGGCCGGCGTCCATTTCGGTCACCAGACCCACCGCTGGAACCCGAAGATGAAGCGCTACATCTATGGCGCGCGCAACGGGATCTACATCATCGACCTGCATGAAACCCTGCGCCGGCTGGAAGATGCCTTCGCGTTTATTCGCGAAACGGCGGCGAATGGCGGACAGGTGTTGTTTGTCGGGACGAAGAAGCAGGCGCAGGATGCCGTGTATGAAGCGGCACAGCGCTGCGGCATGCATTACGTCACCTATCGCTGGTTGGGCGGGATGATGACGAACTTCCCCACCATTCAGCAGCGCATCCGCCGCATGCGCGAACTGCGCACCATGGCGGCTGACGGCACCTTCGAGCGCTTGCCGAAGAAAGAAGTCATCAAGTTGCGCGAAGAGTCGATCAAGCTGGAAAAAACGCTGGCCGGCATCGAGCATCTACGCTCCGCTCCGGAAGCGTTATTTATCGTTGACGTGAAAAAAGAGAATATTGCCATTCTGGAAGCGCGCCGGTTGGACATCTCCATTGCGGCGATCGTCGATACCAATTGCGATCCGGAAATGGTCGATTACGTGATCCCCGCCAATGACGACGCCATTCGCGCCATCCGCCTGATCGCGCAGAAGATGGCCGACGCGGTGCTGGAAGGCCGCCAGGAATACGACGCGAAGATGAGCGAACTCTATGGCGAGCAGGGATACACACCCGAACTGTCGCCGTTCCGCCCGCTGCCTGAACAGGTAGTCACCGAAGAGGAAGCGCTCGAACTCGAATCCGTTGAAGAAGAATTGGAAGAGGAAGCCGTCGCAGCGGCGATCACCGGTTTTGAGGATGTCGTCGAGTTCATCGAAGAAGACGAACCGATTGTCAGTGAGAAAGAGAAATACTTCGAAGTGGCGAAAGATTACGGCGTCATCGGCGAAGAAGACTGATTAGTCAATAACATGTTGCGCGATTCGGGATGCAGACCCGTTTACGTCCCGATTTCGCTATGAGGAGGATTATCGTGGCTGAGATTACTGCCCAGATGGTAATGGATTTGCGCCAGAAGACCGGCGCAAAGATGATGGATGCGAAACGTGCACTGGTGGATTCCGACGGCAATTTCGACAAAGCGGTCGAGCTGTTGCGCGAAAAAGGGCAGGCCGATGCCGCCAAGCGCACGCATCGCGCCACCGCGGAAGGTCTGATTGTGGTCGTGCTGAATCCCGAGCATACCGCGGCTGCGCTGGCCGAAGTCAACTGCGAGACGGACTTCGTTGCCAAAACCGATCAGTTCAAACAGTTGGGCACCGAACTGGCGGAGTGGGTGTTGCAGCAACCGGCTGAAGCGGTCACGGCGGATGAGTTGCCGGCTGACCAGCGCGCGAAAGTCGAGAACACGGTTTCCAAAACCGGCGAGAACGTACAGTTCCGTCGCGGAATTAAGCTAAGCACGGAAAAAGGCGCGGTGGAAAGCTATATCCACCTCGGCGGGAAGATCGGCGTGCTGGTGCAGGTGGATGGCGACAATGCCGACGCCGCGCGCACGCTCGCCAAAGACCTTTCGATGCAAGTGGCCGCTTCCTCGCCGGAATACCTGACCATGCAGGACGTACCGGAAGCGATCATCGAAAAAGAGATGGAAATCTATCGCGTGCAGGCACGCAACGAAGGCAAAAAAGAGGAATTCCTCGACCGCATCGCCCAGGGACGGTTAGAGAAGTTCTTCAAGGACAACTGCCTCGTCGAGCAACCGTTCATCAAAGACTCGGATAAATCCGTAAAGACTTTGCTCGCGGAAGCCTCCAAAGCAGCGGGAGCATCGCTCACCATCAAGCGCTTTGTTCGCTTCCAACTCGGGCAATAACGACGAAAGGCGCACCATCCTTTCGCGCGGGGCAGGCCATCGGCCTGCCCCGATTTATTTGGTAACCGAAGATGTAGGATGTAGGATGTAGGATGTAGGATGTAGGATGTAGGATGTAGGATGACAGGATACAAACTGCAGAATGTGGAATGCAGGATATCAGGCTAGTCCCGGAGGGACGATTGAATCTAGCCCAGGACGCAGTCCTGGGGTTGGCGACCAGGTGAAATATCCCAGTCCCGCTAGGGACGACTGAATAATGCCCGTATCCCGTATCCCGTATCCTATATCCTATATCCTATATCCTATATCCCGTACCCCATATCCTATATCCTGTATCCTGTATCTCTGCCTAATCTGCGGTTCCGTCAACGACTCCCCGCGTCTTCGCCAATGCACCCTACCGGGCAGACCCAACGACAGCGACCACAGCGCGTGCAGCGGTCGACCTCGACCTGGCAGTGCACTCCGACGGCAACGATCGCAGCCACCGGACAGCTCAGCCGGCATTGGGAACACCCGCAGCAACGCTCGGAGTCGATGACGGCGACGGAGCGCAGGCGATGATCGTCGAAACGGCGGTTGTTCATCGTGCGCCTCCGCGCGCCCAGCGCTTCCACAGCCGCAAGCAGGAATAGCCGATAATTTCGGCGGCGAAGCCATATCCGGCCGCGTCGTCACCCACCAGAAATAACCCCTTGATGCCGGGTAGCTCCGGCGCAATGCGCCGCCGGCCATATTGTCCGACACATTGTGCGATGCGCATCGCCGGATGCTCACCATAATAGGTCGCGGAGTTGAAAATATCGATATCGTCACCCAAATGCGCTTTCAACTCGGCATGGGCACGCGCGACTTGCGGGGCAATCGCTTCCTGCGGATCGATGGCCTGGTATGCAAGCGAGTAGTGCCAATCGGGTGGACAGAGATTGGGGCAGATATTGGAGATGGGCACGATGCCGGCGATGGTATCCAGATCGACGGGGATTTCGAGGCTGCCGTGCGCATGCAGCCGCCGCCGGCAGCGGATGGCGTGCGTCGCGCCATACGCGGGTTGCCGGCCTTCGGCTTGCCGGCGCAATGCTGCCGGTGCGTCGGTCCCCAGCAGCTTTGCGGTCTGGCCGGCGCCGGCGTTGGAGACGACCATGCCGGCGGGAATGCGTTCGCCGTCCGCGGTTTCCACGCCCACCGCGCGCCCCTGGTCGAGGATGATGCGGGTGACCGGTGTCTTCAACCGCAACACGGCGTCACGCGCCAGCGCGAAGTCGCACAACGTGGTGACCAACGCGCGATTGCCATCGAGCAGAAATGCTTCGCGCCCGAACCGCTGTGCCAGCAGCGAGCGCATGACATAAAACGCGGCCGCGTCATCCGCGGCAACCCCGAACGAAAACTTGGTCAGATGATCGAACAAGCGTACCGCCGGCGCATGTGCCGCCCGCCCGCCGACCCAGTCGGTGACCGAAGCGTCGTGCCCACACCACCCGGCAAACCAGTAGCCGGCGGAGCGCAAGGCAAACGGCAGGCTCTTTTCCATCCCCACCGCGCGGCGAAGCCCGGAATGGCGCTGCGGGCTCGGGGGCAGGTAGAGCGGATACGGTTGCCCCTGCCAGATCACCTGCATCGACGGCTCCGGTTCCGTCAACGCCACCTCCACGCCGATCTGCTGCAAACAGGTAACAATCAGTCCGCGGCTTCCCCCCGGCAACGCGTGAAACGCCCCGGTCGGCACCGCGAATCCCTGGTAATCAATATGTGTGAATCGTCCGCCGATCATCTCCAGCGCTTCGACAAACGTCACCCGCCGCCCGATCGACGCCAGATACGCCCCGGTCAATAACCCGCCCAGCCCGGTCCCGATGATGATGACATGTGGTGATGCAGTTGGCATGATGCTGACGGATTATACTGGCAGGACGGAGTGTTGTCGAGGTAGCTGAGCTTGCGGATACCCCGGTATTCATGAAAGGAAGCATTGTTAGCATGTTGAATAAATAATGCTACAAGGAGATATTGCATGCAGAAAAGGATTTTGCTCGGTGTGGCAGTTGGATTAGCGTCAGTCGCAACGGCGATTTTGTATCACTATCGCTGGATCGATCTACCGGTACCATATGCCTATAATGGCGATTCCCCTGGTCTCCGGCAAACGGTAATTCTGCCCACGCTGAATACCCCGATACCGGCAGGAAAAAATGCCATCTGGTGCTCTTCGTTCCAACTGGCATGGAATCACGCCAAGGATGATGTCATTCATGCGCCGATAAAAATGGAGTCAGCGGATAGCGTATTAGCAATGCTGAATCATACCGAGCAGCAAGACTCCGACTTACTCCCCAACGATTATTTTGTGATGGCCGGTCAAGTTAAAAACGGGATCGTCGATGATATACAACGGAAGATGGGCGAAAGATTCCCCGGGCAATCGATCCCCAGGTTTGATAGTTATACTGCTGATGACATTATCGCCTACGCGTATATTTCATCCGAGGCCAGACTATCTTCTCCCCTGGATGTGCAGCATACGCCTTTGACGTTCAGCGATCCCAGCCAGCATGAAGTTCAAGTATCATCCTTTGGCGTGCAGGAACACGCTTCAGAGGCACAAAGAAGACAGCTATACGTGGACTACTGGAAAAATGGGGAATCCGTCATCACCATCAATGCGGAAGAAGGAAAAGAAATTGTCTTGGCCTGTATTGAGCCCAAGGCAACGTTACAAGACACCATCGCCGCGGTTGAATCCAGAATACCTTCGTGGACATTGGTGCCTCGATCGAAATACGAATTGCGCGAGGAAGATACCGTCGTCATTCCCAATATGCACTGGAAAATCCTGCATCATTTTCAGGAGCTTGAGGGTAAGCGTATTCTGAATACTCAATTTCATAATGCGAAATTCGTGACCGCCCAGCAACTGATAGATTTTCGTATTGATCATACCGGCGCGCGAGTGGAATCTAAATCTCAAATAGGAATATACGGATTGTGTGATCTCATGCAGCCAGCCTCATCTCGCGGCTGAAGTCTCGACATTCTTCTGCTGGTGAGACCTGATCCAGCAAAGCGAAACAATCATGAATCCAGGGAAAGCCGCATAA